>artificially_reared_2__coassemble_81_pt1 | contig 67408 bp, 59 predicted proteins | sample artificially_reared_2__metabat2_low_PE_043 | metagenome-assembled genome bin artificially_reared_2
ATCTGTTGCGATAAAATCGGAATGATCGCGCCGATTACGATCGCGAGAGCCCCCAAAAATAACACATAGGTAATAAACGCTCCAAGGCCTCTATGAATTCCTTTTTGCTGTAGGAAACTGACAAACGGATGAAACAGCCAAGCGATCAAGAGCCCTACAAATAAAGGTGATACAACCCCTAGAATCGTAAATAAAAACGACTTGACATTCCACTCCTTAAAAATCATGGTAATCGCATAAATACCAATAATTGCAATCAAAATGTAAGCGATCTTTAAAATATTTTTAGAAAGTCCTATGACTTCATTTAAACTTTTATAGTCCACTTCTTTTTCTTTGTTGCGTCTACCTAACATAAGTTTCACCTCATTCTTAGTATATCATTATACGCCTTTATTGTAAATAAAAAAACCATTGTTTTTCAATGGTGCAAAGTCTATATTTTCATCAATTTTCGACAATTGTTTTTCTTTTTTTCTGAAGATGTTTCTCACCAAACTTTTTCACTAAATCTTTTTGACATACAAGGTAACTCCCTTCATTCGAAGCAATTTCATACTGCATCCTCATTGCAACACGTAAAGATGCTTCATGATCACGTGGAATTTCCAATATCGTTTTTTGAACCCCCTGCTCGTATAAAAGTCGCTCCATCTTTTCTATCATCCGATCGATATGTCCCCAACCGCGATATTCTGGTAAGAGACAATAAAGTAATTCTGCTTCTTTTGTGTTAGAAGAAAAACCGTAAGAGATCCAACCGATGTAATCATTCTCTTCTTTTACGTAGTAATTATGATAGTAATGGTTTGTCTTTTCAAATCGTTTCAAATAATTATAATCGTACGAGAAACATTCAAAAATATTGCGAATATCTTCTACTTGTAATAATGACTGAATAAATTTTTTCTGCATTTTACTATCTTCTTTAAACTTCCGAAATTTCATAAGATCACCTAGTGACGTATTATAACACAAATCTCTCTTTTATCAAGTAAAAAGAACTTATACACTCATAAGTTCTTCTTCTTTAACTTTTAATTTCTCATCAATGATCTTATTATAGCGATTAATCAACTCTTGAACATCCTCTTGACCATCTTTTTTGTCGTCTTCTGTCATATCATCCGCTTTTTTAATATCATTATTTGCATCTTGTCTTGCATTACGAAGTGCAATACGAGCATCTTCAGCAATCTGTTTTGCTTGTTTTACATATTCTCTTCTCGTCTCCTCTGTCAATGCAGGAATATTTAGAATAATGACTTCTCCATTGTTATTTGGAGTAAGTCCGATATTAGCTTCGTAGATACCTTTTTCGATTGCATTTAAACAAGAGCGGTCAAATGGTTTAATAGAAAGTTGACGTGCTTCAGGTATAGAAATCGTCGCTAATTGTTGTAATGGAGTTGGAGTTCCATAATACTCTACCATCACGCTATGTAAAATGGCTGGATTAGCTCTACCTGCTCTAATATTGGTAAGACGTTTTTCCATGTTTTCAATCGCTTGTTGCATCGCTGTTTCTGCTTCTAATAAAATGTCATCTATCATAATTCATTCTCCTTTATCTCTACTCTTATTATACGAATAATTTATTTTAGTGTCAATTGTTTTTCTCGGACTTCCTGATACTCTGTTTCACACGGAATATTGGTAAGCATCAGCATCTCACAGTCTGATACATCTTCTCGAATAAGAGGATTAGAATATGGCTTAAATGCTTTTAAAATTTCATAAATATCTTGCATTCTTTTTTGATTGATTCCCAATGCATATACATCAAATAAATTTCTTAAAGCAGTTCTATATTCTACACTATAAAGCATCAAGTAATTTTGAATAATTCGTTTTTCCAATTGTATTTGATGACTCTCTAAAATTCCTTTCTCAGCATAGTTCACTGCGATTTTTCCATATTCATTTAACAAGCGATAAGCATCTGTTAAATTAGATGTCATCGATAATCCGTTTTGATGACGTATGTAAATATATACGTAGGTTGGAATATCTACTACTATTTTTGCATCCGCATATGCATATAAATTAAAAAGATGATCTTCTCCTTGTTGTAAATTAACAAAATAATGATCTTTTATTAATGTCTTTTTATAAAGGGCACACCACATTGGAATATTTTGAGATTGAAATGACTGTTTGCTTGGACCATCGAACTGTCTTCCAAAAAAGCCTAGTGGCATAGAACAAATTTCTAAAGCATGTTTTATATCTTCATCATATAAACTATAAAAGTGTCCTCTCACAATATCAGCGTTTTCCATTTCTGCTGCCCATGCCATATCTGCTATTCCATTTGGAGTAACATAATCATCAGCATCGACAAAGTAAACATATTCTCCTGTCGCTTCTTGAAACCCATGTCTTCGTGCATAAGTAACTCCAAGTTTTTCCTCTTTCACGACTTTAACCCTGGGATCGATCATTTGGTAGTAACTTACTTTTTCGTAACTACGATCCGTTGAAGCATTATCGACAAAAATGATCTCTAGATCTTTATAATTCGAACGATATAGAGACGTATAAAGTCTCTCGATCGTATTTTCTGCATTGTGCATCGGAATAATTACGCTTACTAACATCTATCTCACCACTTTCTGTTTACAGTTTACAGCTTCATTTAAATTCAACAATCGAATGATATCATCTACTTCCTGTTTCATTTCTTTTAGTTTAGAATACGAATATGGACTTTTCTCTGCTCCATGATATAACGAAGCAAGTTTTAACTTCAGAAATAAAAGTTGTTTTAATATCAGACGATTTAGACTATTTTCATATTGTTCCATCCATCCCATTTTAATACACTCTTGATAAAGTTTAACTGCATAGTGCATAAATGTATAAGGTTCCACCGCATAATGATTAGAAGATAATCCACTATCTTTCATTTGATAAAAATAAACCGATTCTGAAATTCCCACTACTTTATTTGCATTTAAAAAAGCATGCCAATTAAACAAATGATCTTCAAATTGATTCAATGGAACAAAAAAATTGTCTTTAATACAAGATTTACGATATAAGTGTTGCCAGAGAGGTGCTGAAATACTCTCGAGGCCATGAACTTCCCACTTACTATAAGGACTCTTCTCTACACTTCGTCGGACAATGGTTGCTAATTGCTGATCATTCAAGTAAGTATTATAATTTCCTTCGACGATATCTGCATTCGTCTTGATCGCTGTTTCTACTAAATATGAAATACCATTTGGTGCAACGCAATCATCACTGTCGATAAAATATAGATATTCTCCATTTGATGCATGAAATCCTTTCTTTCGCGCATAACTAACTCCTTGTGTCGGCTCTTTTAAAACTCGTACACGTGGATCATTTTTAGCAAAAAAGCAAGCTTTTTCATAACTGTGATCTTGTGAATTATTATCGACAAAAATAATTTCTAGATTGTCGTATTCTTGATATTGTAATGAAGCATATAAATTGTCTAAATACTTTTCCGCATTATACATTGGTATGATCACACTTACTAGCATACAACCCTCTCCTTTTTCATTTCTAGGTGTGTATTATACCATACCAATTTTATTTGTCAAAAAAAAGAAGTCTCCTTCTTTTTATAAGCGCATTGGTGATAGATCGATATCTAAATTCACTTTGCGATGTGCTTGATAAAGGTCGATTAAAAAATGACACATTTGCAATAATGGTTTTGTATGTTTATACTTTATCATAATCTGAACAGAATATATTTGATTTACTTTAGGAATAGAAGATGCATTGGGGCCCAAAATCATCTGATCCTTTTCATTTTCCTTACGTAAATACTTCGCAACCTTGGTAATTTCCTTCCATACTTCCTTTTCATCTTTTCCCGTCATTTTAATGAGCGCTAAATTTTGATATGGTGGATACCCTAGTTTTTTTCGCAATGACATCTCCTGCTGATAGAAGGCCTGATAATCGTGCTTGGCAGCTGTTTTTATACTGTAATGATCTATATTAAAGGCTTGAATCATAACTTTACCAGGTTTCTCTGCACGTCCTGCTCTCCCTGCAACTTGATTTAATAACTGAAATGTCCTCTCTGCGCTGCGAAAGTCAGGTAAGTTCAAAGAAGCATCTCCATTGATCACACCAACTAAAGTAACATTAGGAAAATCTAATCCTTTCGCAATCATCTGCGTTCCAATTAAAATATCATATTCATGATTCTGAAAAGAACGAATAATCTTCTCATGGCTTCCCTTTCGGGTTGTCGTATCGATATCCATACGTATTACTCTCGCATTTGGATAATGCTCTTCTATCATTTCCACTAACTTCTCAGTTCCAAGACCTCGCCCATTGATATCATGCTCATGACAAACAGGACACTCTGTTAACAATCTCGTTCCATACCCACAATAATGACATCGCATCGTATGACTTGTTTTGTGATATGTAAGTGGTATATCACAATTTGGACAATTATGGACAAACCCACAGTGATGACAGGAAATGACCGTTTGATATCCCCTTCGATTTAAAAGAAGAATCGTCTGTTCCTTCTTTTCCAAACGATCTTGGATTGCATCTTCCAATGCAGAAGACAAAATAGAATGGCCCTTTTTTATTTCCTGTCGCATATCAATACGAATCACTTCAGGTAAATTAGAGGAAACACGATGATGCATCTCCAACAAGTGATAAATACCTGTTTTCGCACGTGTATAGCTTTCGATTTGTGGAGTGGCACTTCCTAAGATGACTGGAATTTGATAATACTGCCCTCTTTTGAGTGCGATATCGATCGCATGATATTTAGGATGGTTCTCCTGTTTATAAGTCATAGAATGTTCCTCGTCTACGATAATCATTCCAAGATTCGTAAATGGAGCGAAGATCGCACTACGAGCACCAATTACAATGTGTACCTCCCCATTTTCAATCTTTCGCCATTCATCGTATTTTTCCCCTTGTGATAAACGACTATGTAAAATGGCAATGTCCGATCCAAATCTTCTTTTAAAATGATCGACCATCTGTGGAGTTAAACTAATTTCTGGAACAAGTACGATCGCTTCCTTGCCTTCTTTTACAACTTCGCCAATCCACTGCATATAGACTTCCGTCTTACCACTTCCAGTCACACCATGTAGTAGACACGGATAAAACTGAGATCGATGTGAGATCACATCTTCCCAAACTTTTTCTTGTTCTTCTGTCAAAGAAAATGGCTTTTCCAACGTTTCTACCTCATCTTGTAGTCGGTAAACTTCCTCTTTAAATTCTATCAACACTTCTTTTTTTAATAATGTTTGCACAGCTGAAGACGAAATTGCGCACGCTTCTTTCTTTTCGATACATGTACGCGTTTGAAATAAATCTAAAATTTTCTTTTGCAATGGCGTTTCATTACCACTCACTTTATTTATTTTCAAATATGTTTGATACTTCTTAGAAATAGAAAATCCCTCTCGTGCTTTTAAGGCAGTTGGTAGCATTGTCTGATAGCAGAATATCTTCTTCGAAAGTGTTTTTTTACTCATATAATCGCCAAGTTTCAAAAGTTCTTCTGTCAAGACTGGCTTTTCATCTATCATCGTTTCTATTTCTTTCAATTCATATGTTCCATTTTGTTCTTCCAAGAGTGCCGTCACAAATCCTTCCAACGTTTGTCTTCCAAAAGGAACACGAACACGACACCCTACTTTTAACTTTTGTTCCATCGATTCTGGAACGAGGTAAGAAAATGTTTGATCTAAATTTTTTGCCTTGCTCTCCGTTAGTACTTCCGCTATCATACTCTCACCTCTTTATCCTACTATATCATTCTAAACAAAAGATCGTCAACAAAAAAAGGCTTCTAAAAAACCTTTTTTCTCTTTTGAAATTGAATTAACTCTTCCACATCTTCTCCGATTTTATAAAAAATAGGTGCGGGAAATCTTTCCATTAATTCTTCATTAAAATGCGGGACAAACACTCCTTCTTCTACATCTTCTAAAAACATATTTCCATAAGTTGCTAATACTTTGTTATCTTTTAAATATCCATTATTATTTGCATAGCAATATTGATCGAGCATTTTTAAAATTTCATAAATTAAATTAGAATAATCCACATTTATCCCTGTTTCTAAAAGATCGGATAAAAAGTCGACAAGAGCAAATAATCTATCTGGGTTTAATGTGGAATCAATTAAGCGTAGTTCATTTTTTACGAAATTAAAATTGCCTGTATTATTCGCAACATGAAATAAATTAGGATCGATCATTTCAGATAACATGGATATCACCAAAGCTGGCACTTTATAGTATAAATCATCGATCAGAGGATACCCATAATACTCTGCCGAGATTAAATCAGCAAGCCCCTCCGTCGTTTTATATCCAATTTCAGAATTTTTTTGAACGCCACAACTTCCCTTTTCTTTGTGATTTGTAAGTAAATGTATCTTTTCATGATCCAAAAGAAATTGTTCTTTTTCTTGATATCCCAACAAGTTGCATGATTGATCATAAGTTCCCGAAAAATTATCGTGAAAATCTTTTTGCCTCATGCGTACAGTTCGATAAAGTTCGTATAATCTTTTAAAGTCCATGCAAGGAGCTGTCTTCAAATAATAGTTTAATTGATAAAGCTGATCTTTTTCCCACTGTGATAGTCTTTTATTTTTCTCAATTGCTTGATTTAACAATAAAATTCTTTCTCTTTTTGACATTGCCTTAATGTCTATACTTTTTTTATTAAATGGATTTTCAAAAGAAATAATAAATTCTTTTCCACGTTGAATTAAGTATTGTAATTCTTCCTTCATACAATATAATACTATCATATACTGATGACCAAAGTTAATACCTTCACTATGAAGTAAATGTGCGTTATGATTATTCCCTTCATATTCGCCTAAAAATGTATCGACAATTTGACCTCCTCGAAATAGATAAACTTCTGAATCGTATGAGTATGATACTTCAATCGTTTCTCCATGATATTCGATTTTTCCTAAATATAATTCATTCATGCAATCCCCTCACATAGTGGTCTATTATAACAAAAACAAAACAGAATGAAAAGATCATTCTGTCGTTTTAATTAAAACACTCCGAACAATTCTGCAACGAAATTAACCATAAACGACTGTACGACAATCGTTGTCAAAACTGCAAAGATTGCGAAACTTATTTTGATAAAAGCATTCTTTTTTTCCTCGATGGAACTAATGATATACAATAGCGCTGTAATAAAAATTAAAATATTATCTACCCACAACAAAATATTAAATGGTGTAGAAACTAATAGTTCATTGAGTCTCATCGTATCATAGGAACAATTATAGATCATGTTAGTAAATAATAGTGCATTGATTACGAGACTAATACCTGTTAAAACAACTAAAATAATTCCTACCATCTGATTAAAATTTTTAATCTCTCTTTTCATCTTATCCTCCTATTATCATTATAACACGATCAAAAAAAAAGAAATCGATTATTTTTCGATTTCTTCTTCAATGCGAAGTAATTGATTATATTTACAAATACGATCTGTACGAGAAAGTGATCCTGTTTTAATCTGACCTAAATCAAGTCCAACAGCAAGATCAGCAATCGTCGTATCCTCTGTTTCTCCACTACGGTGAGAAATGATTGTCTTATATCCATTTTCTTTTGCTAAGTTAATCGTCTCAACTGTTTCCGTATAAGTACCAATTTGATTTACTTTCAATAAGATTGCATTTCCCGCGTGATGGTCAATTCCCATTTGTAAACATTTTTTATTTGTAACAAACAAATCGTCCCCGACTAATTGAATTTTGTCTCCCAAACGTTTTGTAATAAGTTCAAATCCTTCCCAATCGTTTTCATCTACTGGATCTTCGATTGAAATGATTGGATATTTACTAACTAATTCTTCGTAGAATTCTACAAGTTCTTCTGTCGTTAAACTTCTATTTTCTCCAGCAAGTACATATTTTCCATCTTTATAGAATTCACTTGCTGCAACATCGATTCCAAGTTTGACATCTACTCCAGGTTCATAACCAGCTTTTTTAATAGCTTCCATAATTAGTTCGAACCCTTCGCTGTTGCTATCTAAGTTTGGTGCGAATCCACCTTCGTCACCTACTCCTGTAGCAAGTCCTTTTTCATTTAAAACTTTCTTTAGATTATGAAATACTTCAGCTCCAATTTGCAATCTCTTTTTAAATGTATCTGCCTGTGGAATAATCATAAATTCTTGGAAGTCTAAGCGGTTATCCGCATGTGCTCCTCCGTTGATGATATTCATCATTGGCACTGGAAGTGTTCTTCCTTCTCCTACATATTGATAAAGAGGTTTATTAGCATTTTGTGCTGCCGCTTTTAATGATGCAAGTGAAATTCCTAAAATCGCATTCGCACCATATTTGCTCTTCGTCTCAGTCCCATCTAAATCGATCATCTTACGATCGATGGCTTCTTGGTCTTCTACGTCCATTCCGACAATCGCCTCTTTTAAGTCGGTATTTACATTGTGAACTGCTTTTAAAGTTCCCTTTCCTAAATAACGATTTTTATCTCCATCGCGAAGTTCCAACGCTTCTCTTTCTCCGGTAGATGCTCCAGATGGTACTGCTGCGCGACCGATGATTCCGTTTTCCAAAATCACATCTACTTCTACTGTTGGATTTCCTCTTGAATCTAATATTTCTCTTCCTATAATATCTTTAATTTTTGTCATACTCTTCCTCCTTAATTTAATTCTTCTACGATTTTTTTAAATAATTCTCCTCTTTCTTCAAATGTTTCAAATTGATCCCATGAAGCACAAGCAGGAGAAAGTAAGATTACGTCTCCCTCATCGGAAAGATTATATGCTGCCTTGACTGATTCTTCTAAATCATCTAAGACGATACAATCCTTTTTGATTCGATCGCAGAATGCTTTAATTTTGTCTTTCGTCTACCCATAACAAATGACATGTTTTACATGTTCCATATGAGGTTCTAATTCATCGAATGACTGTCCTCGATCTAATCCTCCTAGCAAGACAATTGTCGGAGATGCAAATGCATCCAAAGCAATTTCGGTCGATTTGTTATTCGTCGCCTTCGAATCGTTATAAAATGTTCTACCGTGAAGTTTTCGCACGTATTCCATGCGATGTTCTACTCCGCCAAAGTTACCTAATACTTCTCTAATAACTTCTCGATCGAGTCCATATTGTGCCGCAACTAAAATAGCACACATGATGTTCTCATAATTATGCATTCCTTGCACGCGTATGTCATCTAGAGCTATCACTTTTTCGTCTTGATACCAAATATAACCATTCATTACATAACAATCTTTTTGTTGTGTTCCAGAAAAATATAATTTCTTACATTTTAGATCGCTTGTCAATTCCATAACGTCATAATTATCGTGATTTAAAATTGCTATATCATGAGTTGTCATATTCTGAAATAGTTTTTTCTTCACGTTTTTATAAGTTTTATAATCTCCGTGAAAATCGAGATGCACCTCACTTAAATTGGTAAGTACCGCAATATTCGGATGAAACTCATACATATCACATAACTGGTGATCCGACACTTCAATTACGATCATATCGTTTTCTTTTATCTGATTGACGATACTAGAAAGGGGCGTTCCAATGTTTCCAACAAGATAAACTGGGAATCCCATCGCAGCTAAAATTTCATACGTAATCGTCACAGTAGTTGTTTTACCATTTGATCCAGTAACTGCAATGATGTGTACATTTTTCGGAAGTAATTTCGCTGCCATTTCCACTTCGTTAATCACTGGAATTTTTAACTTTCTCGCTTTTTCCACACATACGTGATCCTTCCGAATTCCGGGGTTTTTAATCAAAACATCGTAACTTTGATCCAAAATTTCTTCAGGATGTTCTGTCACGATATACTCAACACCTAATCGTTTCAGTTCACTCACATGTTCTTCTTTTTGTTCTTTTTGATCGGTGATCAAAATTTTATTGTTTCTCGTCGCAAGTAATTTCGCTGCTTCAAAACCACTTTTCGCCATTCCTAAGATAAAAATTTTCTTGTTCTCAAACATGTTTTCACCTTCCTATTTCATTATAACATTATTCTTTTTCTTTGTTAATATACAGACATTTTCTTGACAAAAAAACATATGATAGATATCTTTTAATTTCGACAAAAAGACAATGAAAAAAGGCTTTTTTTTCTCGTTCTAATCTTTATGTTTTATATAATCCGTGATATAATATTTTCGTAAGAGAGGATGAGGGGCAATGTCTATTAAAGAATTATCGACAGAGGAATTCAATCTATTTATCGATGCTTTTCAGAAGACAAACATGTATCAGACAAGCGAATACGCTCTTGCCATGAGTCATCAAGAATATCAATCTTTACTGTTAGGTCTCGTCGATGAACGTAGTAATATATATGGCGCTACTTTAGTCCTCGTTGAAAAACTTGGTGGATTTAAGTACGCAACAGTTCCACGTGGATTTTTAATCGATTACAATAATACGGAACTTATTTCTATCTTTACGAAGGAAATAAAAAAATATCTCGGAAAGAAAGATATTATCGCAGTCAAGATCGCACCAATGATCGAGCGAATGCGATATCAAATAAACGAAAAAACAAAAACACCGATCGCCAATTATGATGCAACATTTGATGCGCTTAAAAAGAACGGTTACTTTCATATGGGATACAATCATTACTTTGAATCTCTACTTCCTAGATATGAAGCAGAGTTAAAATTAAACGTCCCTTATTACACATTATTTGAACAACTCTCTCCCGAACTGCAAGAGCATATCCGTTTTTCAGAACAAATGGGAGTTAAAATATATAAAGGAAATCAAAATCACTTAGAATACCTATACTTGGAAGTAAAAGATGAGTATCCAAGAGATTTAAACTTTCTAAGACAATTTTATCAGTACTTTGACACAAAACAAGCCACTGAATTTTACTACGCAAAATTAGACACGGAAATTTACTTAAAAAAATCTCAGGAACTATATCAAGAATATGAAGCAAGATCCAATGAATTAAACGGTCTTTTATTAAGACAAGACCTTTCAAAAGAAAAAGTAATCAACGAAAAAATGCGTGTCGACCGCCTATTTGATCAATATAAAAATCAGTTGATTCAGGCGACCAATCTTCTAAGAGAATATCCAAAAGGTGTGATTCTATCATCCTTGCTGATCGTCAAACATAAGAAGACAATTTACACTGTACTCGATGGATACAATCATCAAATGAAAGAATTTTCAGCAAGACACTTACTCTTTTGGAAAGTAATTGAAAAATATTCTCGGCTTGGGTTTGAGACATTTAACTTTGGTGGCGTTGCTAACCCGACATTAGCAGAAAATAAAATGAAAGAAATAAACGACTTTAAAACTTCTTTTCACACTGAAATTGTCGAATACATCGGTGATTTAGAACTTATTACAAATGCACCGCTCTACTTCATGTATCGCAATACGGCACCACTTAAAAATATATTTAATCGATCATAATGTAGCACAAGCTACATTTTTTGTTATAAAAAAAAGAATCCGAAGATTCTTTTTCATTTTATTATTCAACGATTTCAGAAACGTTTCCAGCACCAACTGTACGTCCACCTTCACGGATTGAGAATTTCGTTCCGTTTTCGATAGCGATTGAGCTGATTAATTCCACTGTCATTTCTACGTTGTCTCCTGGCATTACCATTTCTACTCCTGCTGGTAACTCGATTACTCCAGTTACGTCAGTTGTACGGAAGTAGAATTGTGGACGGTAATTTGAGAAGAATGGAGTATGACGTCCACCTTCTTCTTTGCTAAGTACATAAACTTGAGCTTTGAATTTCTTGTGTGGAGTCACTGAACCTGGTTTAGCTAATACTTGACCACGTTCTACATCTTCACGAGCAATACCACGTAATAATACTCCGGCATTATCTCCTGCTTCTGCATAGTCTAATTGTTTACGGAACATTTCAATTCCTGTAACAACAGATTTTTGAGTTGGTTTAATACCAACGATTTCAACTTCGTCATTAAGTTTTAATTGTCCACGTTCTACACGACCTGTAACAACAGTTCCACGTCCTGTGATTGTGAATACATCCTCAATTGGCATTAAGAATGGTTTGTCAGTATCACGAGCTGGAGTTTCGATCCAGTTATCAACTGCATCCATAAGTTCGTTGATAGCTCCAGTCCATTTTTCATCACCTTCAAGAGCTTTTAAAGCAGATCCACGGATGATTGGAGTGTTGTCTCCATCGTATCCATATTCGCTTAATAACTCACGAATTTCCATTTCAACTAAGTCTAATAATTCTTCGTCATCTACCATATCACATTTGTTCATGAATACAACCATGCGAGGTACTCCAACTTGACGTGATAATAAGATGTGTTCACGAGTTTGGGCCATAGGTCCATCAGTTGCAGCAATAACTAAGATTGCTCCGTCCATTTGAGCAGCACCTGTGATCATGTTCTTTACATAATCGGCGTGTCCTGGGCAGTCTACGTGAGCGTAGTGACGGTTGTCAGTACGATATTCAACGTGAGCAGTGTTAATTGTAATTCCACGTTCTCTTTCTTCTGGTGCTTTATCGATATCAGCATATCCTTCGAATTGAGCATATCCTTTATCAGATAATACTTTTGTAATAGCAGCAGTTAAAGTAGTTTTACCGTGGTCAACGTGTCCGATTGTACCAATATTAACGTGTGGTAACGAACGGTCAAATTTTTCTTTTGCCATAATAATTTCCTCCTTATATTTAACTTACATATTATATTTTATATGAACTCATGAGAAATATCAAGCATTTTTCATGAATTTATATCGAATTATTGGAAACCTTTGGAAAAAGGAATTTCCTTTTTCCAAACTAATTTTGGCTTCCTCCATTTTTCTTGATGATCTCTTCTGCGATGTTCTTTGGTACTTCTTCATAATGATCGAATACCATTGTAAATTGTCCACGTCCTTGCGTGTTAGAACGTAAGCTTGTTGCGTATCCAAACATTTCTGCAAGTGGCACTGTCGCATTGATTGCAAGTGCATTTCCACGTGATTCTTGACCAAGTGGACGTCCACGACGTGAAGTGATGTCTCCCATAACGTTTCCAAGATATTCATCTGGAACAATAACTTGTACTTTCATGATTGGTTCCAAAAGTACTGGAGCACATTTTTTCTTTGCCTCTTTTAATGCTAATGAAGCAGCAACTTTATATGCCATTTCTGATGAATCGACATCGTGGTAAGAACCATCGAATAATGTTGCTTTAACGTCTACCATAGGGTATCCAGCAAGCACACCTGTCTTCATTGCATCTTGAAGTCCTTTATCTGTTACTGGAATGTATTCACGAGGAACGACTCCACCAACAACAGCATCAACGAATTCATATCCTTTATCTGGGTTTGGTTCAAACTTGATCCATACGTGTCCGTATTGTCCACGTCCTCCAGATTGTTTAATGTACTTACCTTCACATTCAGCAGCTTGTGTGATTGTCTCACGGTAAGATACTTGTGGTTGACCAATGTTAGCTTCTACACCAAATTCTCTTTTCATACGGTCAACGATGATATCAAGGTGTAACTCACCCATTCCAGCGATGATCGTCTGTCCAGTTTCATGGTTTGTACTAGCTCTAAATGTTGGATCCTCTTCACTTAATTTTTGTAAAGCGATTCCCATCTTGTCTTGGTCACCTTTAGATTTTGGTTCTACTGCAAGTTCGATAACTGGTTCTGGGAATTCCATTGATTCCAAAATAACAGGATGTTTCTCATCACATAATGTATCTCCAGTTGTCGTATTTTTAAGACCTACTGCAGCAGCGATATCTCCAGCATATACATCTGTAATTTCTGTACGGTTGTTTGCATGCATCAATAGTAAACGTCCGATTCTCTCTTTCGTTCCTTTCGTTGCATTCAATGTATAAGAACCACTACTTAAATGTCCTGAGTATACACGGAAGAATGTAAGACGTCCTACATATGGATCTGTCATTACTTTAAATGCTAATGCACTGAATGGTTCTGAATCACTTGGATGTCTTTCTACTTCATTTCCATCTTTATCTGTTCCTTTGATAGATTCGATATCAAGTGGAGATGGTAAATAGTCGACAACTGCATCTAGAAGTAATTTTACTCCGATGTTTCCAAGTGCAGTACCACATAATACTGGGAAGAATTCAACAGCAAGCGTACCCTTACGGATCGCACGTTTGATTAAATCAACGCTAATTTCTTCATCCCCAAGATATTTTTCCATTAATTCGTCATCGAATTCAGCAACTGCTTCAATTAATTCGTTACGTTTTTCTTTCGCAACATCAACTAAGTCAGCTGGAATATCGATAACTTCTGGATTCTCTTCTTGTTTTCCATCATAATGGTATGCTGTCATCGTAACTAAATCGATGATACCATTAAATTCACTTTCTGCACCAATTGGCCATTCAATTGGTTTGGCATTGACACCTAATCTTGAATCGATTGTGCTTAAGCTGTATTCAAAGTCAGCTCCCATCTTATCCATCTTGTTACAGAAGATCATACGAGGAACTTTGAATTCAGTTGCCTGACGCCAAACTGTCTCAGTTTGTGGCTCAACTCCTGCTTGTGAGTCGAGTAATGCTACTGCTCCATCTAGTACACGAAGAGAACGAGATACCTCAACTGTAAAGTCTACGTGTCCTGGAGTGTCGATGATATTAAATCTATGACCTTTCCAGAAAGCAGTCGTAGCAGCTGATGTAATGGTAATTCCACGTTCTTGTTCTTGTGCCATCCAGTCCATTTGAGATTCTCCATCGTGAGTTTCTCCAATTTTGTGAATTTTACCAGTATGGAATAGTACACGTTCTGTACAAGTTGTCTTTCCAGCATCGATATGAGCCATGATTCCAAGGTTACGTGTATTTTCTAAACTATATTCACGAGCCATACGTCTCTTTCCTTTCCTATAATATTATTACCAACGGTAGTGAGCAAATGCTTTGTTTGCCTCTGCCATACGGTGAGTATCTTCACGTTTCTTAACAGCACCACCTGTACCGTTAGATGCATCGATAATTTCGTTTGCTAAGTTTTCTGCCATAGAGTGTCCACCTCTTAAACGTGCATATTGTACTAACCAACGAAGTCCTAATGCTTGACTACGATCAGGTCTTACTTCGATTGGTACTTGGTAGTTTGCCCCACCAACACGACGAGATTTAACCTCTAATGCAGGTTTGATATTTTCCATTGCAGCTTGAAATACTTCCATTGGATCTTTTCCAGTTTTCTCTGCAACGATATCAAAAGATTTATAAAGAATTGTTTGTGCTTTTCCTTTTTTACCATCTACCATTAAACGGTTGATTAATTTTGTAACTAATTTTGAATTGTACATAGGATCAGCAAGTACATCTCTTTTTACTGCTCTTCTCTTACGCATAATATCCTCCTTCCATCGTTTTTTTATTATTTACTTGATTTTGGTTTCTTTGTACCATATTTACTACGTCCTTGACGACGAGCATCAACTCCAGCTGTATCTAATGTTCCACGGATAATGTGATAACGAACTCCGACTAAGTCCTTAACACGTCCTCCACGAATCATAACAACGCTATGTTCTTGTAAGTTGTGTCCTTCTCCTGGAATATAAGCAGTTACTTCCATTCCGTTTGATAAACGAACACGAGCATATTTACGTAAAGCTGAGTTTGGTTTCTTTGGTGTCATCGTTCCAACACGAGTACATACTCCACGTTTTTGAGGAGAATTTTGGTTTGTTGCTTTCTTCTCTTTGCTGTTGTATCCTCTGTTAAGTGCTGGTGCTTTTCCTTTGTATTTTTTTGCTTGTCTTCTTTTCTTTACTAATTGGTTAATCGTTGGCATGTAGGTCCTCCTTTCTTTACACACTTCCAGGTGTTTCATTTTAACCCTTAATTAAAGATTTACCGAAGTAAACCTTAATTAAATGCAGTAATAATATACCATTTTAATATATGATTGTCAACACAATTTTTGCATATTTTTTATCAATTCAAAGATATATATTTTTCGTACTCTGCTGTAATCTTTTTGTTTTGTTCAAACAGAACTGAGTAAATCAAATATTCGTCCCATAAGACGAGTTGTTCCTGTGTTCTTTCGTCTAAAGCTGAAAAATCTTTTAAGAAATTCTTTAGCCCTTCTAAATGCGTATTAATTTTTTCTCCCTTTCTACTGCGTACATCTGAATTTATCTTATATTTAATGAAAAATACAATTTCAGAGAGTATCACTGTTCCGATAAATAAAATTACAAATACGGGTATCATGATAAGAACACATGCTCCTATCATCATAATAATATCACTATACATCAGAGCTCCTACCCATTATAAAAAACAAGAAATCATGTGATCGAACATGATTTCCTTTTCTATTTCACTTCTGGTTCTACTGTCTCTACCTGTTTGAATTGCACATATGAATCATCTCTAAGTTCAAATGTAAATTTTAATCCGGCTAACTGATCTGCGTACTTACTAATCATTTCTTTTTCCTGACTTATTCCAGATCCATAATCTTTACCATTGTTATCAAAGGTTAACGAGAATAATACTCCACCCCTGTTTTCATATAAACGATATTGGTAATTAATATAATTTGTCGTTTGACCAGCTCTTTGTCGATAATAATATTTCACCGTAGCTGTTACGATATTTCCCTCTTGTTGATAATCTGTTGAATAAATTACATACTGACTCAAAGGTGTAGTTCCACCGTTTCTATAACACATATAATCTCCTGTCATGGTTACAGTTCCATCATTTGTATTATATGTCATTTTAGCTGGTTCAAAATTTGTTACTGATTTTAAATTAACATTAGCGTTTGTTCTTGACACTACATTTCCAGTTCCAAAATAATTTTCTAAAATTGCCTCGTATTCTTCTATATATAAAGTTAATTGTTGACATCCTGTCCCATCATCTGTCATCGCTGAATCTTGATAAGTTTTAAATTCTCGAATCAATAAAAGCGAGATCAATCGTTTTTGTTCATCTGTTAACTGCTCCGGTTTTACCAACGATTGTTCATAAAATGAATTATTGGAATTCATATACGCTCCGGCAAATAAATTAATTTGTTCTTCTTGCACTTCTTTAAACTCTGTATTTGCATTTCCTTTGTTACCTTGATTATTCTCACTTTTCGTAAAAAAAGATCCAATAATCGTCAATAAAGTTACGATAATAACGGCGATTCCCAAATATAACAATGTCTTTTTCTGCTTTTCTTGTTCATCTAACATAATAACGCTCCTATCTTTTTTTATTATAACTGATATCTAGATAAAATTCAACGATTAAAAGTACCAACTTTCAAACCATCTGCGATCTTTTGCTACATCTTGCGTTATATTCGCTCCAGAAGAAACTGGATAAAAATAGACAAATAACAATATCGTGCATAAGAGAACCGTTGTTAAAACAGCTCTGCTCTTTGTAATTTGTTGTATTTTTTGAACAAACCAAACCAGCAGTAACATAATAAACGGTAACACTGGAAAATAATGATATAAAAACATATCTCGAGTAATTGGGATATAGGAAAAGAACAAACATCCAATCGCTATTAAACATACTGGTATTTCTTTTTTTCTCTCTTTTATATAGTGCATTACATATGCCAATAATGCGATTATCCCACCCCACCATACGAGTGGATTTCCAATTCCACTAATCGTCTGATAATGAGGCCCTGTCGTATTTGCGTAATACCATACAGGACGTGCCATTACTGGCCATGTATACCATGGCGATGAAAATGGATGAGTCTCTTTTAAACTACTATGATACTCAAAGACTTCTTGTGTTATATCAATAAGGCTTGAAAAATTATTAACGTAATGTCCCGATACTTTTGGAAATAAGAAATAACTACCTATATAGATACAAAGTGGTAAGAGAACAAAGACAAAACAACAAAAGATAATCGTCTGTGTTCCTTCTTTATCCCATTTTTTCTTACGGTAAGTTTGATATAAACGAATAAAGAATATAATCGCAAGCCCTACCCCGGCAAACAGTCCTGTCCACTTCGTTGCGATCGCACAACTAATAAATAAACCACATAAGAACAGAGTACGAAGTTTTCTTTGAAATGAATCTTCATCCTTCAATTTGATATAGCGATACATCATCCAGTAAGAAAGCAAGATGAATAAAACCAAATGTGTATCGACCGTTCCCATTCGGGACTGTGCGAAATGAAAATTATCGAACATCATAAAGGAAGCTGCAAGAAGTGCGTAACTTCTATGATGAAACATATTCTTTGCAAAACAGTACATTACGACAATAAGCAAAATTCCAGAAATATTCCCCATCATTCGGAAAGTAAAAGGACTCATACCAAACAGAGATACAGGAATTGCTTGAATCAATTTTCCGAGTGGTGGATGTACCCATTCGTAAGCTGGAAGCCCATTCGCATAATCATAGGCAGTTCTAGCAAAATAGACTTCATCGAAATAAGCACTATTCATATAACTAATTTCCATTGGAACCGTATCTTTTTCATCCGTTAGTTTGTCCGTCCCGGTTACCTTAGTCAACAGTGGGTTTTGACTTTGATATACTTGTATTTCTCCAATTTGACTTCCCTCTTCAACCGATTCTATTTTAATGTATTTTGTCCGTTCTTTAATCTCTATGTCATTCCAAGTAAATACATACTTTTCTGATTCTGTAGGAAGCATCGTATAAATTTCTCCATCCGAAGAAATAGAAATATTATACATTCCCGGATGTTCTCCGACAAAGTAACGAACGTGAGTTACATACTCTTCACCTTTTAGAAGTTCTATTATAATCTCGTCATTTGAATTTTGGAAAGTATAAAAGGTCTGAGGGCTCTTGGTCGACCCTAAATTCCAAAAGGAGAATATTCCATATCCCAACACGATTAAAAAAAGGATAAGGAAATCCCAACGGTCTAATCGTTCTGAAACTCGATTCCACATTTCACTTACTCGTTTCATAAATCACCCTACTCGTTTCTATATTGTTATTATACCAATAAGAGGATCGAAGTTCAATGAAAAAACATATGGTTTCCCATATGTTTAAGATGCATATCTAGCCTGATATCCAGCTGTTTCATATTGATTACAATGAAGGTAGGTTTTATATTGATTTTCCTGTTTCTGATACTCAACGTATCCACTACACCCTTCTAATTGATCTTGATATTCCGTCACATTTAAATCGCTCAAAGGAATATAAGTAACACTACCTACAACAGTTGCACCACTTTCCTTGATATATAATTCTGCCAAAGACGCAAGATTATGTTCAAGCACAAGGTAATCAGATTCTATGATTGTCTCCGATTCTTCTCCATCGATGGTCGTAGTATTCTCTTCTTCATCTGATACTTCTAAATTTGTATGATCTTCTGATATGTTTTGTTTTGAAAGAGTTTCATCTGGAAACTCTTGAAATAGATGTCCGTATAAAATTGCAACCAAGACCAAAGCAAATCCTAAGATTGCTAAAAAACCTAGCATTTCATTTAATCCCCATCCATTACGCTTCATAAACACCTCCTAGAACATACTTGTTGAAACTAATTCCTTTTCCTCTTTAAACCGATATAATTTTGCAGGTCTACCATTGGTCCCCTCAGTTTTATATCCTGTATATTCAATCAAATCCATTTGCATAAACTTCTTTCTAAAGTTACGACGATCCAAAGTTTTTCCTAAAATCTGCTCACATACTTTTTGAATTTCAGGCAAAGTAAAATCACTTGGAAATAAAATTTTTAAAATGTCTAGCGATTCAATCTTATCTCTTAATTGTTCAATTGCACTTTTGATCACTAAATGATGATCATACGCAATTTTAGGTAATGCATCGATATCAAACCAACCGTATTCTAATGATGTTTCACCCTGATATAATTGTGTGGTAACCGAATCAATCAAACCAATATAACTAATAGAGATCACCCTATCTTCTGGCATACGTTCCACAGCACTAAACACCTTACCCTGTTCGAAATAGATTTTCTCTAACCCTATCTTCTCAAGTATTTGCTGTACACTTTCCTCTGCTGATTCATCATGCGTAATATATCTCGTTGGTAAAATCCAATAACCTTTGTATGGTTCTTTTGTCTTTCTCATTAAAAATACTTTGACTTTCCCATGTGTTGCTTGTAGTAAGCATAGCATCGATTCCACATAGTTTTTTTGTCTTAACTCTGACTCTCCCATTTTATCCTCCATTTGTGTTATTATTACACAGTCATTATAGTATGATTTAAAATGATTGTCAATGCTTCTACTTTTGCGGGTTCACCGTACGTGTCAACACATATGCGTGTAGATAATCTTCTGCATTTTCTAAACTCGTATTCCAGTTTTCACGTGGAAGTGAATGCCACATAATGTCTCCACAATATGGATTTCCTAAAACAACAGCAATTTCATGGTTCTCTAATTGATAATTAGATTCAACCTGTCTAGACAGATACCGTGTCTCCCTAGCATCATTTCCGTTTTGTTTCGGTGATACAGAAATTGTAATCTGTAAATCCTCCAATGAACTCTTCTCACCTGTGATCGTATCAAAATTTCTACACACTGCCAAAACTTTATCTTCTGTAGCTTTTGCACTCGCACTAAACTTTGTTTGCACTGCTTGGCCGTCGACAATTTGAATCATTAAAAATTGGAACATATGATATCCACCTTGTTGGAAATATTCATCTAAGACAATCCAAGGTGCAGATACACCGCTTCGATCCATATTCATTGCTCCATGTTGAATGACTTGATCGGAAATTTGATTGATCACAAACCAAAATAGCTCTTTATTTTCCCCTTCAATTTGACACCCTTGTTCAACTATTTTTCTTTTGCCCATCTCAAGTGGATAGACAGTATAATTTTTTTTATTCATTTTCTTCCTTCTCTCATTTTAATATATTAATTTTTAACGCGCATGCTATTTTAACACAAATCTCTCTTTTTGACAAATAAAAATTCATAGAGTAGTCTATGAATTTCTTTTATATTGATATTTTTTTTCACATGAAGTTTCACGAATACGTTGATCGACAAAACTATGAGTATAAATCTCATATAAATCCGTCGATATGTCAAGCAATCTTGGTACCTCCTCTTTTCGCACGGGTAACAGTCCATGATTGATTCCTGCATAATATGCTCTCCGTAATTTATAAGAAATTCCTAAAATATCTAACTTTTGTTTATCCATTCCTAGATACGCTTCTGTAACTTCTCCATTTTCATATACCATTTCCCACAAATAACTGACGACATCTTTCACGTAACATCCACCAGAATCAGGAATCAAGAAATTTTTTTCATCAGTGATTGCCTTTAAATGAATTTGAACTTCTGGTATTTCTAAACTTTTCTCTACATTCGTCGGATGTGCAATAAGTAACATGTCAGTCATATTGGTTACGACTTCTAATTGAAACACTGCATGTTTCACTTCTTCCTTACAGTATTGCTCCATAGAGACAACCAATTGGTGATTGCAATAATTAAGTCCATTTGATTCTTTTTGTATTTCATTTGGTGCGATAAATAACAATTGTAATGTTGGCGTTCCATCAGATGCAATTTTTTTATATTTTCGAGTCAAATAGTCTCCAAAATAATCAATTGCGTTCCAAAGTGCAATCGCATTTGTATAAGATAGTTTGTAGTAATCCTTTAATTTCATTTTGTTTTTATCGATCATCTTTGGATAAATTTTTAAAGGTAATAATGTTTTCGACATTCTATTGCACCTCGCTTTTGTGGGCTATTATAACATATTTTATAAAGTTTGCAAAGTATCTTCCTAAAAAAGAAAGGTAGTTATCCTTTCCTTAATTGTAATCGCTGATAGTATTCATTTTCCTTTAATAACTCTCGATGTGTTCCCCAACCAACGATCGTTCCATGACTTAAAATAATGATATTATCTGATGCTCGCATCATCTCAGGTTTATGGGTAATCATAATAATCGTATGATCTTTCTTTAATTCTTTTAAGAGGGATGCTATATGCGTCGTCGTCTTCGAATCGAGAGAACTCGTAATCTCATCGAACAATAATACTTCCGCCTTTGAAAGAAGGGTACGTGCTAGACTGAGTAATTGCTTTTCCCCAATGGATAACTCGCTTCCATTTTCCGTCAAAATGGTGTTGTATCCTTCTGGTAATCCCATGATAATATCGTGAACACCAACCCGTTTACAAGCCTCTTCTTGTCGCTTATAATTCGGATCGACTAAACTTAAGTTCTGTCGGATGGTCATGTGGAATACAAATGGTCTTTGATTTACGACCGATACATTGGAAAAGTAAACTTTTCTCGCATAATCATAAATTGGAATTCCATCTAATAATATCGTTCCCTCTTCTAATGGATAAAGTCGCAACAATAAATTAAATATCGTACTTTTCCCACTACCACTCTTACCGACGATTGCCGTTACTTGATTATGTTCAAAAATCGCATTGATATGCTGTAACGTCGGTTCTTCTTCATACCTAAAAGAAACATCGCAAAGAGAAACATTTCCAGTAATATCATCTTGTTCGTTTTCTCCAAAAGAAAGAAGATGCTTTTCTTGATAATCTAGTACCTCTCGAATGCGATCGACGGCGACGACATGTGTCTTTAATGTTTTAGAACAGTTACACATATATTGTACGTCCGTTACCATCAAATCATAGTATCCGATCAACAACACAATTTTATCTACCGTAAACTTCCCCTGGAATACGTAGATCAACATGACAAAATACAAAAGTACCTGCCCTATCTGATAGATCATAGGTAACCCGCTATCGCGCAAATCCATATAAAAACGTTTTTTCAAATACGCAATTCGAAATTTAGCTACAATATTTTGAAATCTAGTCTGTAGTTTAGAAAACATATCGTATACTTGAATTTCTAATTTACCATCTAATACCTCCGAAAGAGATCCTGCGATGCGATCTTGAAACTTACGCTGTTTTCTCAAATAATACACCATGCGATTGTTACTTCGTTCGATTGCCTGCATATAACCTAGTATTATGATAATAGCAAGAATTCCTACCCATACGTTAGTAACTAGAATGAGAACTAACATGATCATAATTTTAAAGAAGGTGACGATACAATCGACGATAGAATCATTTAAGGAAGAAATATTCCATACATCTGCTGCAGTCGTATTGATGACTCGAGATGTCGATAAGTTTTTATGATAATCTAAATCATACTTTACCAACGCATTAAAAATTGCATCTTTCAATTTACAATAGACATAATTATTATCAATTCCATCGATCCAATAATTCCAATAATAACTCAAAATATGTAGTAAATAACAAATAGAAATGACGATGATCCAAAATATCGTTTGTTCTTGATTTCCTTCTGTCAAAGCATTTATGATCAAGGACGGCAAGACAGCGTAAATCAAAATAGAAAAGATAGAACCTATCGTTTTAGAAACGAGTCTTTCTATGATATAGATCTTTTTATGTGAGATTAACCCCCAGTGTTTTTTAGCAATTTCATAGACACCTTTTATCATACAATCTCACCTTCTTGTTCTACATCGACAACTTTAAATTCTGGATTTTTCGCAAGCATTTCTTGATAAGTATGATACGAGCGAACTTTTCTATTCTTAATCATTAAAATTTGTTCCGAACGTTCCATCACAGCTACTTTGTTCGTAACGATTAAAATCGTGTGATCCCTTTTTAAATCATCTAATAAACGCGCTATATTTTCTACATTTGCAGGATCTAAAGAACTCGTAATATCATCAAAAATCAAAATTTCAGATTCCGTTAATAGTGCGCGCGCTATACTGAGCATCTGTTTTTGACCACCACTAAAATTCCCGGCTTTTTCAGTTATAATCGTATTATAGCCTTTCGGTAGACTCATGATAAAATCGTGAATTCCTGCACGTCTACACGCCGCTTCCTGTTTTTCTCTATTCGTCGTTACCATATTGAGATTTTCCCGAATCGACATATGAAAGATAAACGGAGTCTGTGTAATTACTGTAATATTAGATAAGTAAGCCTCCTCACTATAATCATAGATATTGCTTCCATCTAATAGAATTTCTCCCTCACTAATTTTCTGTTGCCGCATCAAAAGCCTAATTAAACTCGTCTTCCCGCTTCCAGAAAGTCCAATGACAGCATTCACTGTATTTGGCTTGATATGAAAAGACGCCTTGTAAAACAATGTATGCTCCAGATATCCAAACGATACTTTACGGAACGTTAAATCGCCATATACATTCTTGTTTACTAATTTCCCTTGTAGTACTTGTTTCGATACGACATACTCTAAAATAGTACGAATACGATCGATCGAAATACGATATTGTCTTGCATAACGTACATTATCTGTCATACCATCAATATCGGCAATTAAACTCGTGTAATAACCTGTAAATAGGACAAGCACGTCGACACCTAATTGTTCTGACAATATTAAAATTGCCATACAAATATAAGTTAAGATACGCGCTATATGTGTAATGATCCATGAAAGATTTTCTGTTCTCGTATAATACTTACGTTTCATACGATATTCTCTCGTATAACGTTTTCTTTGTTTTTCATAGTGACCGCGCAATCTCTTTTCGATATCTAACGTTTTCACCTCGCGTAATCCATCTAAGGTTTCCAAAAAAACATCACTGATCGCATCGTTAATTTTCTTTTGCTTTCTAAAATAGCGGATAAATTGAATATCGTTATAGTTAATATAAATATAGTAGATAAACCCTGAGAATGACAGCAATAATCCAATCCAAAAGTTTACGCGCACCATGATAAACATAAGCACGATGATTTTTATGGAAGAATTGATTACCTCAAAAATAGCGTCGATATAAAGTGGAACATCTACCGTATCTGAATTGACCACATTGTAAAGTCGCCCATGTGATACTTTATCCGTAAAATGTTCATCGACAACCGCTAATTTCTTTAAAAACTTCCGATATAAATTTTCACAAAAATATAACCCATTTTGCGTATAAGCTCGATAATTTCCCCACCAAAAAAGAGAGATGAAAAAATAATTCAAACCTAGAATACCACACCATAAAAAAGCTTCATCCGGCTGATTTTCAGTTGCGTATTTAATAATCATAGAAACTGCAAAAGGTACGACTAATTCTAGTAAGTGTGCCAAAATAGAACATACATATTCTATCGATAAAACACTCCATTTTACTTTTGATACTTTAAAAGGTGCAGTAAAAAAATCAATCACTTGATGTACCATCTCACACACCCCTATTCTATATAATATAGTATATCAAAACTCATATTGAAAAACAATAAAAAAGGATGATTTCTCACCCTTAGTCACCAGCTGCTGAACTATTTGTACTGAATTGTAAATCGAATGAAATGTTTCCACCAGATGCATTGTTTTCACAGTCTACATCCTGTCCTTCAATCCACATATAGATTCTAACTTTTGTAATACCTTTACTCAATGTAATCAATTGTTGATATTCAGCAAAACCATCATCAGTTTTAATTTTTGGTGTTACTGTTTGGAATTTATCATTTGCCTGCGTTGCATTCGCATTTCCTAATGTAATATTAGCATCTGAATTAAACTCAGCTTTGATTCCATCATATGGTACTGGATCGTTTCCAGTTCCTGCAGTAATATCATCAATTCCATAAGTGTCACGTGCGTTTGCTACACCAAATGATGTATGTGAATCTGCATTTGGTTCCCAGATCGTCACAGCCGACCCTACACCGTTATTCAAACCTTGAATATTAGGGATTGTATCATCACTTGTTGTATTTCCTAATACTACGAATGCAACTCTCGTAGCATTTTTAATTCCGGTATCAGCGGCATCCTTGAAAGAAACTCCTGAATTCGTCGTTAAATAGATTGGTGCTTCAGATTCTGTACGTAAGAAAATATCATACGCTACATAAGAACCATTTGCTCCATCCGCATCTGTTTGTTTCGTTGAACTTAATACCCAGTCTCCAGTATCATTAGAAGTAACTTCTCCTAAATACATATTCATCGTACCACCGGCATCCATAACACCTGCACTTGATACTGGTTCTAGCATCGCAGGTAATTGGTTCTTTGCTGCTGTATAATTTCCCTTTGCTCCCGTGATATCTGTCGTCGTCAAAATAGATTTCCAATTTTGACCATCAGCAGAAATTTGTAGACCACTTTTTGCAGCTACGTTAACATCAATTGGATTTACTGAAACAGTCTTATTTGCTGTAAACCATGCGTAAGTTGCAGTACCTAAGAAAATTCCAGTTCCAACGAGTAGTAACAATGACAAAAGTAATCTTCTCTGTTTTCTTTGATTTCTCTTCTTTTTCTTATTACTATTCATAAATCAATCTCTCCCTATTCTTAACATCTTAATTTTATCAAAATTTTTTTCATAAAGCAACATGTTTTTGACACTAATTGACAAATTTTACACTTGCGTTGCAGTAATTGTTACTTCTACATGATCTATTAAATCTTGATACACTTCTTCATTATAATTAGTTGGAAAATTTACGATCAATTGATAGTGATTCGTCATCTCTTTTTCTTTTTCAAACCTCTGCTTTGGAGTTGAAAATTTAAAGAAATACATTCCGTCTTCATCCTGTATAATTTCTTTATTCTGAAAATCATTGACCGTGGCATCATTCAGATAGATTTTATAATCGACAGGAATATTCGTCGTAGTTTCCAATTCTAATGTATATTCCAAATCAACTTCGCTGACGTTATCATCTTTAAAATTAGAAACATCTATATTGAAAATATAATCTTTTCCATCCGGTTTTACATCGAACATTTTTAATGTTTGCGATTCCGTCGTCGGATGAATGATGTAAAATGCGATATCTCCGACAGCTGTTCCCGAACTATCTGTAAAAAATCTCGCAAATACAACCCTCATTCCGAGTAATAATAATAGAATACCAACGATCGCAATCGTAATCTTTTGAAATTGCCAGAATTTCTTTTTATCAATCATCTTTACCACCATTTTTCATCTGAATACCAGAATAATAAATAGCAAAGTCGGCATTGTCTGGCAGATGCTTCTTCCCAGTATACGCAAAAGCAATAGAGAACAAAAACAAAGTCACGCAGATCATAGCGATAATCTTAGGTGTCGATAGCACCTTAAACCATACGCCAAACTGAGGCAATATCTTGACCACTTTTCCCACTACTTGTTCTTTTAAAATAACTTTATCTTGTTCCATATTTGCATCACCTTTAGTGACATATCCCGTTTGGGTTACCTGCTGTACACGGTGCGTAATGAGAGTATCTCCATCCTCGTAAGTAATAATATCTCCTACTTTAATATTTTCATCTGATAATTTTACGATAATTAAATCATTCGTCGTAATCGCAGGAGCCATACTGTTACTTCCAATCTGAAAAAACGTATAGGAAAAGAAATTAACATACTTATTGGAAAGTACTTTTATACTTACGAAAGAGTATAGACAAAGAACAAGCACGATTCCTAATATGACAAATAGGATATTGCTGATTACTTTCATAGATCTATACACGATCTCACTCTTCATGCGATCACCACCTTTGATTTTATTCTTTTATATACTGTTCAAACTGAATCGTTATTGGAATCAAAAACTGACTATCAGGATCTTGTCCTAGCTCAGAATCTGTCTCGTTATATTGATCATCCCACACCCAATGGAACGTCACCTGAATCGTATCTGTTTTACCAGCTTCGATATCATCTAATGTTACAACGCGACGATATACGCCATTTTCTTCTATTAACTGTGTACCGTTGACACCAACAACTTCATCTACTGTAATCTGATCATATTCTTGCTTTTCTAAGTCCAACTTCAATTGATATTGAAACGAAACCTCCGTATCCTTAGGATCGATTTCGATCAAAAACTTTCCTGTTACACCAGGCGCGAACTTCGAAACAGGATTTCCATTTCGATCGACATAGGAAATCTCATCGATGTAAAATGTTCGATCTGTCTGATTTAAATCGCTATCATTTACGGTAATATGCCATTTCGCAACTGTGAGTTCACTTTCGTCATCGATACTAGTTTCAAATAATCCAAAGCTTTTCGTTATTTGAAATATCGTAAGACAACAAAAGAGAATACTTATTACTATGAGTATTTTCTTCATTCATCCTCGTCTTCGATTGGCGCCTTAATCTCGATAATCACACGGTATAGTTCATATAAGAACAATAGTAAAGTTGGTAAAATAACTAAAATGAGAAATCCAAAACGAGATTCTAATATAGATAGGATTTGTCCAAGTTCTGGATAAACCTTCGCAGATTCCGTTCTTCCAATTAAACTAGAACTTGAAATGTCATGATTATCGTTAATCGTAAATGTACGTTCATCTTCATCTACTGGCAACACCTCTGTTACAGTTCCATAATGAATACTTGGTATTCCATTCGTTACCTCGTAGAAGAAAATCTCGTCGTTTTCTTTTACTTTTTCCATTTCTCCTTGGCGAAATAATACTAAATCACCATCGTTATATTTATCAGAATCATCATCGATGATAATAAAACTATAGCCTAACATCTCTGTTACTTTATAATCATTGTAGCAAAGTAAACATGAAGTGACTAAAATAATCACTGCCAAATAACATACTCCGATGACTCCTAATATTCCTTTTAAAACTAATTTCATATCCCTACTCCTTCATGTTTCTATTTTATCACAAAAACAATTCATTACCTAGCGCTTTCTTTTTTTTCCATGATTTTCTGAACTTTCTTTACTCTTATTAAATCATCGATAGATATATGAAGTTTTTGTAGTTGATAATATATAATTATCTTTTTTAAATCTGTCTTACACTGTTTTAACTGTTCTGTTGCTAACATATCTTCTTTTAGATCAACGCCTAGTAATCGATAGTTAGAAATCAACATAGAAGCGACATTTCCTTCTTCCGATATCGTCAAATTATTGATCATTGTATTGTTCGGATTTAAAACGAATTGATAAAGATTTTGATGTTCTTCATCTACTTTTTCATATGTCGTTTGTGGATCTTTTTCAAAACACATATCAGCTAAGAATGCATAATATTGACTCACGAGCAATAATGATTTAAAAATCGTTGAATTGTCTTTCATGTGCTCTTTGACAGTATAGTGAAACATCACCTGATCCACTTCGTGATATTGTGCTTCTATCTCGCTGATCACCTGATTGATTTCTGGTGTGATTTTGTCTACTTTTGTCTTAGAAAAAGTCCCCCGAGATTTTTTATTTAATTTTGTTAACTTCTTTTCTAATTCTTTGATCTTCTTAAAATGTTTTTGCAATACATTACGGTCTAAATCTTCTTTGTATAACGATCTGATTTTGGCAATCAACGCTTCATATTTCTGATAATTTTCGTATTCTTCTAACGAGCGTAATAATTTGAAAGCAACATTTTCTAACTCGGATTCTTTTCCTTCAAAAGAGTTTCCAAAATACGTATTTATTAAATTTTTAATTTTTTCTTCCGTATAATCATCTACATTATAAGCTCCTGACACAAAACAATATAATAGATGTTCCTTCTTCCCAAGCTTTTCCATCTCTAACTTATGACATAGATAACTATAGTCATCGATCAAACTTTTTTCTCCATGTTGAAAACGCGATAACATCTCTGCATTCGTACGAGTGATGTATTGTTCGAATTTCTTCTTGTGTTTTAAATATAGATGGCGAAGATTCAATTCAATTTCTAAAATTAAATACGGATCTTTCCAATAGAGTTCTTCAAATACTTTTTCTAACGTTCCACTATTGATATAGTTTTGATAGGAAAAGAAGGATTCCATATATTGGCGTGAGAACTTCGTATAGTTAAAATCGGATGCCTGCAAAGATATCCCTACTTTGTTAAATACAGATATCACTCTTTTTAAAACGTGATTATTATCGTTTAAACGATTCATCTTATAGCGTGAAAGTTGATACATATTTTTATCTAGTCTTAATTTTTCATACGCCGTTGCTAAATTATTCGTATAGGATAATGCTTTAGAAAGTTGCATCAGCGCATCATGGTATTCTTGAAAAGACTGTGGCTGTAAAGATAAATATGGTTTTTCACGGTTCACAAGTTCCGTATAAATCATATTTACCTTTTCTTGATAAGTTGCAATTTCACGATCTATTTCATTTAAAAACTTCGTTTGGTTTTTTAAATTGTTCGTCGGTAAACTTTGAAATACTTCACGGCTTAATGCGATTTCTTTTTCAATTCTTTCCTTCATTTTCTACACTCTTTTCCACTTCTTTTTTCTTCGTTTCTAATTCTTTTAAATAATCATTTATCACTTGATAACACTCGATCAATTCATCTGTATTTACTGTTTCTAAATCCATATGGTTCCTCCTATTTTATTATAACATATTCTGTACAATCTCCTATCAAAGTATCTCCGTCGTATAGTCGAAATACAAACCGATATGTACCACTTTTCAAATTTGATTTTAAATATAAATTTTTATCGCTTTCCGCAGCCGGCATTTCTGAAAGTAAATATTCATTTTCATTTTTCTGCTGCATATTGTTTGAAACATAATCCAACAAGTTTACTTGAGAGTATGTCGTATCGTAAATCTCATCGTAATTTCTTCTAAACAAGCTAACGCGTATATTCGGATTAGATAAATTAGAAGAATATTTTACATGGAAAATAAGAGCGTTATTTCCTAGTGTTGTATACCCTGTTTCTTTATCTACGATCGTCTGTCTCTCATCTAAAGAAACGTCTAATCCATAACGGCTATTGATAATCTCAAATGGAATTGTAATCTGATCCGATGAATTCGTTCCAAAATAGATCCCATCTGGCGAACCAAACGATTCGATTTTCATCGTGTAATTCCCACTAGCCAAGTTAACGTTATTCGTATGAATTTTAATACGACTCAATACATTGGCAACCTTATCTGCAAGTGGAATACGAATACTTCCATCCATACGTGGATAATAAGTAACTCCATCCAACTCGTAAGTAAGTCCAAGTAAGCTACTATTGTTCAATTGATTTTGATTCGCATCAAAGATCGTAATGTAAACACCAAGACGCTTATCTAGATATGTCGTATCTACAACAGTTGCTCCACTTGCCGTCGATTGAGTGAAGTTCGTCGTCAATGTCAAATCGCTATCTTCACCGATATAAATTGGATTTTTACTTAAAGTTCCTTCGACATCGATCACTGCGTCTCGATTATCATATAAGTTATAAGTTAGGTTCGCATGTTGAATTCCGAGAACGCTAATCAAAGTTTGATCTTGCGCGTTTCGAAGTTCCATGAGTAAACTCTTTCCAATCTGATCCCCTTCGATCGTGGTATCTCCAAAATCGACGATAAAGATAAATTCTTCTTCGATAATTCCCATCTCTTCGTCATAGTAAAGTTCCATATTTTTTTGTTCGTTATAATTATTGTCTGCACTCGTCGATCCCATGGCAATAAAATCACTTAAATAATAAGAACTTTCTCCATATAACGCATGTTCTGCTGTTGCATTTCGATAATCTTCTTCATCGATGACATGATAATAGTATGTTGGCATCGTCGCAAAGTCGATCATCGTTATCTTTGTTCCAACTGGCAATACGTAACTAGATACAAGTGCATGCTGATATCCTGTTTGATAATATGGTTTATCTGTTTCCATATAAAGAGAATAATAAGCACTCAAGGATGATTTCGTTGTAATGTTCGTCTGTGTCGATGCGAATAAATCGTATTTTTCCCCTGTCGTCATCGCACCTTCATATTCGTTATTTGCATATAATGCAGAATTGATCGTTATGTTGATATTGACACGAGTTACCTCGTTATTTAATTCATCGATCGGTGTTATCTCCAAAAGGGAAATGACAACGGTACCAATTTCTCTTGCCTGTGTTAAATTTTTAGAATGGTACAAATAGAAGATGAAACTAGGTACGGCACTTGAATTCTCCGATTGATAATTGGTTGTCCCAACGACGGAAGATCCTTCTTCGGTTCTAAAGTTTGTAGATCCTTTCGTAACGAAACCTGTATTAGATGCCTCCATCGAAAGCCCCATGATGTCATCCGCTTTTCCATCTCGATTGACTCTTTCGATCGTATCTGGATCGACAAGTTCAAACCCTTCTTCGAGATTCTGATAGTTAAATCCTAAAATCTCAAACTGCGTATTCGCTCCACCAGATGTTACTAAAGGTAACTCGTACGTACCTAACGTCGCATACTTAGATGCCGTTAAAGTAAGTTCGTACGTTTCAACGGTCTCTCCAATTACCCACATATAATAACTAGCATCGCTCGGTGTAGGTTCAATATACTTCACTTCTACTGTTCCTTCGACATCTTCATTTTCATAGTTACTATAAAAACCATCTTTCGTAATATCGTGATTTGTATTGTGTAATCCTAAGACGTAGCTTCCTGATGTGAATGCATAGAACTCTCCAGAAGCAACAGTATCCCCTGCATCGTATTTTTGATGGTAAAATGCAGTTAATACACGATCGTTACGATCTAATTGATACATTCCAAAGAACGTCATTCCACTCACTTCTCCATAGCTCGTGACAGCTTCGTTTGTCGCGATATTCATGTTTTTACCTTCTAACATATAAACGCGATTATCGACATTTTTCGTGACACTTCCGCCTTCAGTAATCGTAACACTTGCCTCTGTCTCATTCTCTCCATCGATCTTTAAACTATTAAATTTCTCTAATAAGTTCATTCCGTTATCTAAAAATAGAGTACTGTTATTTGCTAACTTTAATTCCTTGACACGACTAATACTAAATTTTGTCGTCGAAAATTCATTCGTACGGTCTGTCGTTCCTTCTAGTTTAATTGCAGAATTTTTAAGAGTTACAATATCTGCTCTTTGAATAGAAATATTTTCCTGGTACTGATCAAAAGTACCATAATTTGAAATATCGATATAACTATACCCTTCTGTACTAGATGCATTTCCAGAACCAAAGATAGAACCTTTGATATAAAATTGATCATATCCATCTCCATCGATTGTAATTTGGATTCCTTCTGTTACACTGATAAAAGAATAGTCGTAGTTTGGATCTCCTTCGGCATTGGCTTCTCCCCCTCCAAAGACAGTTCCATCGATCATGATATCGCTCTTCGTTAAATTTTCATTCGATCCGATATTTAATTCTACCATTCCATAAAGTACGGCTGTATTGGCTCCCCCATATACATTTCCATGGATCGCAGCTCCAGCTATATTGACGTGACTGACAGAACGATTGACTTCCTTCGTTCCCGTATTTGCGGCGTTTCCTCCACCAAAAACATGTTGATCTACTATCGTATTTTGATCTACGTTGAGTGTCGTCGAACCATGGACGATCGCACTTTGTCCATTGCCACCAGCGTAGATACTACTTTGGATATGAGAATTTGAAATGTTTACCTCGGTATCTCCCGATACGATTCCAAGATTTCCTCCACCAAACAAATCTCCAGCGATCGATGAATTTTCAAAAACTACTTTCGTATCATAATTAACGGCAGCTTGATTTCCTCCACCGAAGAATTCTCCGTTCATCGTAATAGAATCTACTTGAACATCGGTCTGATCTGTCGGCGCCATGTTTCCGCCACCATATAAATTGGTATAACTTCCTCCATTTAACGTAACATTAGCGTCTTTGGTAACACCACCTTGATTATTTCCACCATATACATTTCCGACAGTCAAATTAGATGGATTTTCAGCTTTCACATTTGAAGTTTCTACTGTCCCATCTTGATTACTTCCACCAAATGCGTAAGTAGCTTGTCCGGATTTCAAATCGACGTTCGTCGTCGTAACACCAGCTTGGTTTCCACCACCATAAATACTTCCGACGGTAGATCCAGATAGAGTCAGATTCGATGTCGTCGTAGAAGTTTTATTTCCTCCGCCATAGGCGTTCGTAATCGTTCCTCCGCTTAATAATATATTCGTCGTCGCAGTAATTCCACCTTGGTTATTTCCACCATATACATTCGTTAAATTACCACCCGTAATACGAATATCTGACTGTGGAACATTTCCTAGGATGTTAGAACCACCATATAATTCTCCAATCGTCGCATTTTCTACCATAATCAAGGTAGATTGTGACATGTTCGCTTGTTCTCCGCCACCGTAGACGGTATCTACTGTTCCATTTTTGATCGTAAGTGTACTTGTATTGCTATCGGTTAGTTTTCCACCACCATACATCGTACCAACGGTACCACCAGTCATTGTAATATTCGTCGTAGTCGTTTTCCCACCGACATTATTTCCACCATATATGTTGGTTGCCGATCCTCCTGAAATAGTAATCTGGGCATTTTCTACGTCGCCACTTTGATTACTTCCACCAAATAAATTCGTAACCTGACTACCATTTTGAAAAACATTTGTCTCCGATACTAAAGTGTTATTTCCACCACCGTAGGCATTTGTAATCGTTCCTCCGTTTAAGGTAACAACAACACTTCCGTTTGGCTCTCCTTTAGCGTCATTCCCGCCAAATAGATTGGTGATCACTCCTCCTGTCGTCGTAACAGAGACATCTCCTGCTACATATGGTGTAATCGTCTGATTTCCCTTTCCACCACCAAATACTTGATTGATAGTTCCTGCATTGACGATAACACTCGTAGAATATGCACTTTGTGTCGTCGTTTTCTGTCCCGAATTGACTACACCAAAGGCACTTCCTCCGTAAACTGAACCTGTTACGTTTAAATTTCTCGTACGAGCTGTACCTACAGTCATATCGATATTTTGAGTTACGTAAGTATCTTCTCCAAGTCCACCACCATAGGCGTCTTTCAAAGATCCATTTACAAGAGTAACTGCACTACTTCCATAAACTGTTCCTTCCTGATTACTTCCACCATAGATAGAATCTAATACGGATCCTCCATCCATCGTAATCTCGATCGTGGATGTAACTCTTCCACTTCTTCCAGAACCACTGTGGTTTCCACTTCCAAAAACGGATCCATTTACAGTCCCACCGACTAATTGGATGGATGTTGTAGAACTATTAGAAGCACTATAACCAACTGTACCATAGTTCCCACTACCATATACGTTCTTCTTTACGACTGCTTGATCGGCAATCACAATGTTAGAATGATTTACCGAACCGATGGTTGCATATCTTGAATTTCCGTTTCCACTTCCAAAGACAGAACCAGCTTCAGATCCCCATATCGTAGAACCATTATTGATATATGTATCATTTCCTATGGTTGCGGTTCCACCAATATAAACATAAGAGTCCCCCGTAAGCGTTCCATCACTACTACTACCATCATATCCATTACTTCCCCCAAAGATACTATAATTTACAGTACCTCCAGTAACTTGCAAAATACGATTTCCATATGTAGTTGAAGTTCCTGCTCCACCAGTGATCGTATCCGCTTCTCCACCTGTCATATAAATATAGGTATCGTTCGTAGACCCCTTCGAACTTGCTGTCAACGGACCCCCGATAAGATTTGCGATATACCCGCCTTCTATTTTAGCAAGACGTGGTGCATAATGTGTCCCACCTTGACGACCACCTACATAAATACCAGAAGTATGATCGATATCGTGCGTTCCAAAACGTCCGCTTTTTACAATCGTATTCAGTGCAGGTGTCAGATCGTTATTCGACGAGTAAATTCGTCCTCCCCAACTACCAGATGCACAAAAGTAAACAAGTAAGTTATCGTTATTGACAGTAACCCTATCATAATCATTTCCATATACTCCATACGTTTCTGTATATAACTGCGTCCCACTCGTTCCAGTCGATGATCCCATCGTTAAAGATACAGAATTATAATCACCAGATTCTATTACAAGTTCATATCGTTCCGGATTGGAAGATGACCCAAAGGTTCCTCCACCCCAAAAACTGTTGGAGTTTCTCCCACCTAAAATAGATGTAAAGTTAACATAATTTCCATTTTGTTTAATATTTCTTCCAAATTTTACGTTAAAATAATTACCATAAAACGTAGCGCTCGCACTATTTCCACTGGAAGGATCTACTTCCCTATGAGAAGTGGTTGTCGAAATAGTCATATTTTCTATTCTAAGATCCGAATAAGCTGTGACGCTTAAATTGTTAACATTCCATGTCGGATTATAATCAATACCATTATGTATACCAGTCAGCGTAAAAGGTTTCGTGCTTGATTCACTCCATCCCCTCGACATATTTCCATTCATAACTAAAATGTTCGTATCGCGCGTCGTCAGGTAGTAATAATCTGCGTCTGGATCGAGCTTTTCTTCTGTCCCGTCTGCTTTATAGAATTGAATTAGTTCATATACGTTACAACCATTTCGATTTCCACAATTACCACTTTCGATCTCTCCTGCCTCACTATAATATCCAGTAATTGATTGTCCATAACCTACATGGCTTTGCCTATAATATCCCGACATATTACTCTCTGCATTAAATAGATCACTTTCTTCAGTACCAATAATTGTCGGTTGCAAATTTGCCTCGATGAAACCTCTTCCACTTCGTTCATAATAGGTCGTACCCATTTCATACTTATCATTTTCGTCCTGTAAAAAATAAACGTTACAAGTGTTCGTTTTCGTCCCTGTTTCTAAAAAGCCAAAAGATGGTGCCGGGCATTGATAAGAACTATGATAATTGGCACTATCATCGTAGCAATCTGTACATGTTCCATATTCGACATCCGTTCCACCAAAAAGACTTTTCGTCGCTGTCGTCGTAATCGTACTTCCTTTATAATATCCAGCTACTTCTGGATATTCATAAATGTAATTGATCGTACTAATTTGATTCATTCCCTTTGATTTCAACTGCGACTGTGCACTATCGATCGTTACTCCACTATTTACATACGCAACCGTTGCATTTGTCCAAGAAGCATACATGTGAATTTCAATTTCACCTGCATTTCCAACTGGAACACTTACGTACCTTTTATAATAAGTATCATCATACGAAATCTCGGCACCTTGATAGTTGGTCATCCATCCATTGAATGCTAGATCGTTGGGGTGATCAGCAAATGGATTATCGATCAACTCTATCTCGATGGTACCGTTTTTCTTCGGATAATATTTATAGTAGACAAAAGTGTTTTGCCTTTCTGTAAGAGAGACATATCCCGTATGTTGTCCATCGTAGCTAGTACCATGATAGACAACTGTCGTCTTTACTAAATTATTATCACCATACAAGTTTTTGTTTGCGAGTGTCGGTAAAGATCCATCACTACTATATGTATAATTCTGACCCAAATAATAATAATAATCACTATCGGAATCATCTATGTAAACTGTATTGCCAACAATCCCACGTGAAACTGTTGCTTTTGGATTTGCTGTTTTCCACGCTCCGTAGGAAAAGGCAATCGTCGTAATAGGGATAATACACGCTAAAAGAATCAAGAAATATACTTGACGATTCTTCTTGAACTTTTTTCTCATATGATCCCTCCTTTTCTCTACGATGGATTTGTCGTAAATTCTAATTTAAAACTAATATCTCCATAAGAAGCATTATCTTCGCAATCTACATCTTGACCTTCTAACCACATGTAAATTCTAACTTTTGTAATCGAAGGCTCTAAATCAAATATTTTAAAATTGTTCATACCACTTTTAGGAGTCGAACTATCCACATTGACTCTTCGAAATAACGATGGATAGGTAGCACTATTGGCATTTTGAATTAAAACGTTATTCGCGCTTCCAATCTCTGCAATTACCCCATCGTATGGTAATACCGCACCACCTACTTGCGAAGTTGTAATTCCATATACATTCTGTGCATTTTGAACGCCATACTGTGTATGAGTATCATAATTCGGTTCCCAAATAAATGCATTTCTCGCACCAGTTAATCCTTGTGCTAAAGAAGCATTATCTGCAGAAGTTCCTTCATTTAGAAAAGCAATTCTCGTTGCATTTTCGATTCCTTTACTCTCTTCTCCTAGATATGTTACAGATGAATTATTAGAAACATAAAGTTCTTTCGGAGCAGTCGTACGAAAAAATAAATCAAATGCGATAAAATTTCCTTCGCTATCTTCTCCAAAACTTTCCGTTTCTTCACTTTTTTCCGTCACCAATACAAAATCTGTCGAATCCGTATTCGTTGCATCTCCACGGAACAATTCCAATTTCCCTGCTCCATCCACTGTACCTCCTGTAGAAACCGGATAAAATTGAGCTGGTATCTGATTGACACTTCTTCCATAGTTGTCTCTTGCATTCATAATATCTTGCACTGTCACAACCTGTTTCCAGTTTACCGCATCCGTACTCACTTCGAGTCCTCCATCAGCCTGTACATGTACATCCAAAGCATCAATACTTACAACTCGATTGCTCGTAAACCAAGCATAAGATGTTGCGACGAATAGCAAGAAACTAAATAACAGTGGCAACAATAACATTTTTCTTCTCTTTTCCCTCTTTTTACTTCTTTCCATTGTCGACATGCTCCTCCATAATTTCCATATTTAATTTGATTTCTCCACCGATAATCGCATCGACGCAATCCGGATCATCCCCCTCTAAATAGATGACGATCGTATATTTATCGATATCATTCGGTTTAAAATTCTTACGTTCTTTCAAAACAGCGACATCATCAGAATAAAATGGCGTCGTATTATATTCAATCTCGTTTGTCAAACTATTCCTCTTCGCGTAGATCGTCTGTTTGCCATTTTCATAAACCATAATTCTGATCGCTTCATCTACATTTTTTATGACATCTAATACATTGATCTGATACCAATAATGAATCGTACGCTCTCCTTCGTTTCCTACGTAAAACGTATAAGCAATATAATTATCCCCATTATGCGCTCCATCTTTTTCATCATTTAAATTATCCGGTAACCAATTGACAGAGATATTATCCATAAATTCTATTTCCTCTGCATATAATTTATTTCGCGTTACCTTGTTGTCTTTGCTTTCGTAAAGTACGATCCCACTATCTAAAGCAAAGTTCGGATCTAACGTCACAGTGAAGTTTCCACCTTGATATACGACCATCAATACAAAAAAAAGAGCAAGCAAAAAAAGGAAAAGAAAGATTGCTGTTCTCTTCGCATACTTTAATCGTTTCTTGCGCCCTTGTAAATTTTTTGCAGTGACCTTTACCGTACTTACTGCCATACCACCACGATCCTTTATTATTACTTTAATTTTATCATATCTTGTCGCATTTTGTAAACCTAGAAAACACTTTTAAAACAAGTAAGATACGTTCAAAAAAAGAAAGATCTAGTCTTTCTTTCTCTGTAAGCCAAAATCAAAATTCGGATCGTCCTTTAATACGTGTATCGACATCGTCTTAAATAGATCATCTAAATCCAGTGTATCATCACTGACGTTATCTTTTTTCTCTACCTGTGGAGTCGTTTCATCCAATTCGACAATTTCAATTTCTTCCTCTGGAATTTCCCTTCTATTTTGAGTCTTCCCCTTCTTATTCTGTCTCATCAAAAGCGCAAAGATCGCAATGAGAGCAATAACAAGTATCAATCCAGCAATCAACATAATCCACAACATTACGACCCCTCCTATCTTACTCTAATATTTTACCATATCTTTTCTATTACCTCAATCTATTTTTCTGAAATTGTTCTATTTATCACTTTACACCTATTGACATACATCAAACCTTTTGTTTACATATCCTACTCTGTTTCATGATATAATGATCTCAAGATGGAAAGGTGTGATCTCAATTGATTAAAGTGAAAAAATGGAAATTATTGATCGCTATTTGTGCTTTGATCTTTTGCGTCACACAAATACAACAAACTTATGCGAAATATCTAGATACGAAAGAAGGCGATACAGATTTTACCATCGCTCAATGGAAAATCCTCGTCAACGATCAAGATATTACAGAAGCTGCAACAATGTCTTCTCTAGTTAACCCAGTATATCTCGAAAACGAGCATGTAAAAGACGGAGTCATCGCTCCTGGACAAAGTGGATATTTTGATCTGACGATCGATTCAAGCAAGACAGAAGTATCATTTTCCTATGCGATTCAAATCGCGACATCCGATCAAAGTTCTGTCTCTGATCTTGCAATTACTGGATATCAAGTGAACGATAGTGGTCTCGTATCTGTCGATCAAGCAGTCAATACAATTCAAAATAATATATATTACAATGATCCGACCAAAGAAAATAAAATTCGCGTATACTTCCAGTGGAAAGATGGTGTAGGAGAAACGATGGATAACGCTGCCGATACCAACGCATCGTTAAGTGGAGAGAGCGCTAAACTGAAAGTTAATATTACGTTTACACAAATTGCAAATTAAAACCACAGTTAATTCTGTGGTCTTTTTTGACTTGCTGTCAATTTAACGATAATTTCAATTTGTTTTTCTCCTGGATAGTCTTGCTTATAACTATAGCTCTTTTTTCCCCAATAAGTATCTAATTCATCATTTCCGGACTCATACGGCCAATCTAACCCTACTCGAAAGCTCGCTTTCGCACCGATATCAATTTCCGATTGATCGACTCCCAGAGTTAATTTAAAAGGATAGTTATTCTGTAACATTTCAATTAACTCATCACTTGTATAATCCGCATCCGTATATACTTCATCCATAATCTTGATCGATTTTACTTCGTATGTAATATAAGCCAACATCTCTCCAGAATTGCTAATTTCGATAAATTCCTCGAAAGATTCCATTCCCGGATAGATCGAATCAATCTCGAAAGTAACATCTTCCTCTAGATCATTTCCATCTTGTTCAAATGTTACCTTCCATGATTTTACCCCAGTAGTGATGCTGTTGGATACTTTATTGCTATAGATAAACCATGCAAAAGAATTTGCCATAAAAGCAAAAATTAGAAAAAATAATGTACTTCTACGTATTCTTCGTTTCGTCTTTTTCATGAGTGTTTTCTTCTTCATCGGACAACTCACTTTCTTTCTCTTTGATATAATCGAGTATTTCTAAGAAAATTAAAATTGCAATCGGTACTAGGACGAGAAAATAAAGTCCGTATGAATTATTTAAAATGCGACTCAAAAAGCTTAAAACAGCCGGCCTATAAACAACAGTACCATAAGATTGATCTTCGCGAATCTCCGGATCAGGTGTGTTGTTTGCTGTTCCTTGTGTCGTAAAGTAATAGACACCATTTTCCTGCCTTATTTTTTTTACTCTATGGGTAATTACCTTGTCCTTATAATCTCCAACTTTCCCTAAATATGTGAGGTCATCTCCAACTTGAATATCTTTTGGATCCTCCTCTTTTACAATAATGACATCGTACACTTCGTATTCAGGCATCATGCTGCCGGTTACAATCGTAAACATACGATAACTACCAATGCTAACTTGATTGTTAAACAGTCTTTGCACTCCAATTACAAGTACGATTAGAATCACAAAGATCCAAACGATAACCTTCGTAAACCCAAATAGAAACTTTAAAAATGGATTATTCAGTATCTTTCTCATCGTTTTCATTTTTTCTCACCTTCAAATGATCTATTTTTTCCATATACTCACTCATCGCTTTTTTATAGATACGTTCGATCTCACTTGTATCTACCACTTTCTTATATTTTACTTTGACATATTCTTTTCCAACCAATTTCATAATTTCATCTAATGACAATTGATCACTAATATTCATAAGTTGATTTACAGATTGGCTAACGACTTGTTCTTGTATCTTTTCTTTTTCTTCCTCTGTTACATCTTTCTTATGTAATGTATCCATAATTAAACAATTTAATAAGAAAGACTGATCCATCATATCTTTTAATTTTCCTTGATCTTGATAATCTTTATTAGAATGATCTTTTTTTACACTTGGTTCCATATTAGCTTGCAAATAATTCCATAAAGATAGTGCATATTGAAAATTGACATTCTTTAGAATCAAATTTGTCTTTTTGATTGGTGATGTCACCCAAGCAACATGCAACTTCGCAATACTACGATATACTTCTGATGAACAAAGATCGCGAATTTGTTCTTCTATTTTCATAATACGCTCTGCAAGTGTCCCATTTTTATTGTTATTTTTATCGCTTTCAATTTTTCCAGTTAAATGTACTGAGATTTCAACTGATTCATTAGCGATCTTTCCCTTTCCTTGATATTTCAACTCTTTTAATGATGAAAATGATTGTTCAACTAATTCCTCTTGCTTTTTTCTCTCAATGTATAATTTCATATGATTGATAAGCGTATAGATAAAACGATTTTCGTAGGTATTAAACGTCTCCTCCTTATTGATGTTTAAAATTTTAGACGGTTTAACTTCCCCCGTTTTCGGATCGATATCTTGAATTAAGTTCGTATTTCTCGATAAATGTTTAATACTATCTACAGTAATACGTCGCGCAAGTTCTATTTTCACAATCTCCTCTTCATTGATAATAAAACGATTCGGACTACGCAAAATATTATCTAGATAACGGATTGTCTCTTCCATTTTTACAAGCCATGTATCATCGTATTCCGATTGATCCACCTTATCTTTTACTTGTAATTCAGAATGCAAAGATTGTTTAAACTTTTCTTTGGTCTGCCCCGTTGTTCGATTATAAAGCTGTACAATTTCATCCATGTTTCTCACCTACACTACGTTAATTTTTTCAATCTTAATAAGTATTCTTCACATTCTTTCATCTTTCCCTGACCGAATGTTTGATCTAAAAATTCAATAAAACCATCGATCTCATCGCGAATGTAAGATACGTTGAGTTGTTCAAACTTACGGAGAATTTTACGAGCAATAAAGTAATCTACCCCACTTACTTCATCTCCACCACAAGCAATATAAACAGGAACAAACTTTTTCATATGCGCAACGATACGGTTACCAAATGCGATACGGAAATGTTTGATAACATAATTGTCCATCTCTTCAATTTTATTTAAAATATCAGCACTCATCTCATTCTGACTCATTGCCTCTGCAAAAATTCGATCTAAATAAGAGTAGTTGATATCTTGTGCTGGAGTATCGATCGGTTCAAATACTTCTCCTTTATCGTTGATGTCGATCGGCATCGCACGGTCATACACTTTATCTGTTACCATGAACGTAGAATCATCGTTATTGATTGTTCCAATATACCAAGTATTTGGACTGATCTTTAACTTTCCATCGATCAACTTCTTTGGATCGTTCGGCCAACTACTAGAGACAAGCTCGACAATCCATTCATCTTTGTTTGGCATTTCTAGAATAGATAACATCTCTGCAAAATAATACTCGACTCTGGCGATATTCATCTCGTCCAAGATAACTGTATATACATCATCTGTATACCCTGCTTCATAGATCGTCTTTAACACTTCTGTTTCGTTAAACTTTTTAGTAAACTCATTGAAGTATCCAAATAGTTCTGTACGATCACGCCATGACGGCTGTACAGATGCGATACAAGAATCATGTTTCAAAAATTTTCCCCAGGCATAGGCAAGCGATGTTTTACCTGTACCAGAGATACCTTGTAAAATAATTAATTTTGTCGATGCTAAAGCAGCGATAAAAATACGAATCATCTCTGACTTATAGTAAAGATGTAATTGACTTGCTGCAAAATTACGGAATAACTCTACCAATTCTTCAAGCGTAAACGTATTATTATAATTTTGTGGTGTATAACTTTGATATGCGATATCCACTTCGTTTAACTTTGCAAAACGCACGCCATCCGCATTTACATTCTCTTCTTCTTTCGTCTCGACTTCTTCTGTTTCACTTTCGTTTGGTTTCAATCCTAAATGAGATACTTTCATTGCTAGAATATCCTCTTTTTCCTTTACCAAACTAGATACTTCGTCGTTTAATTTTGCAACTTCTTCTAATAGTTCTTCTTGTTCTACTAACGTCTTTCTAAAACGAATATACTTACGAACCAAGAAGACAATCAAAAAGATGATAGCTACTACAATTAAAACGAGAAATACGATGACAAGTGCCACAAATACCCATTCTGGACCATTGAAATCTTCTTTATAAAAATTTAGAATTCGCAGATATGCTTTGAAGTCAAACATCTGCTTAATCCCATCGATTGCCGCAATGCAAATCTGTAATAAACTACCAAAAAACTGGCTTAAAAATTCATATAAAAAACGAAATACTGTATCCATTTACTCACCTCTATTTTGGAATATATAATACTTGGAAGTAGTCTTGTAACGTATCGTATAATTTCTGATCATCTGTAATAATATAAGTAAATACACGCAACAATACATAAGACTCTTCATTCCATACAAAGTGATCGTCTAGACAAATCGCAATGTGAAATCCCTCTCTCGTGAGGCGATAAACTTCTTCTTTGTTGTCGAGATACTCTGTATAAGAAATTTTAAATGCTAGTTTTTCTTTTGTAATATCATTGTCGATGATATTGAGTAGTCTTTTTTGTTTTTTCGGTTTATCTTTTAATGATAAAACATAATCGACCAAATAATACTTTTGATAAATTCCTTTAATAATATCTTGCAATATCTTCACACCGACAAGAGAATATAATACGAATAATTTCTGTTCTTCGATATCTTTATTGTGAAATACTTTTTGTATTGCATACTCACTATAGAGTTTCGAAAACTTTAAATTATGCTCTAATTCACAGTTGAAAATACGATCTTTATTCACCTTGACGTAATTAATACTAAAATTCTTATCTTTAAACTTCTCGATAAATTCTTGCTTTGCAATCAAATCATCCTTCAATTGATTGTAAAAATTCACCTCGAATTGATCATCGTGAAAGCCAAGTTCAGATTCGCGGAACTTTGCGATCTTCGTAATGATCGCACGAACGGAATCACACTCACAAACACCATCAAAATATAAGATGTATTGAAACATCGAAAACATATATTTTGCTTTCTTTCGATATTTCGCATCATCTTTTACATTCTCTAATGATTTTTTCAAATAATAGACAAGATTCTTTTCGAATCTTGGATCTACCATCGGATACATATGATAATAACGTGTATTGATATATGCATTAATTAAATCATCGTAAATATCCTGATCAAAGTAATGTCCTAAAATTGCCTGTAAATATTTCTTAATTGCTTTCTGTGAAAAAGAAACATATTCTTTTACAATATTACAACTCACCTATACCAACTCCTAGTAACGATATTCGACCTTTACTACCCCTTCACTACTTCCATCGCTCGAATAATCCTTCGTAACATCCTTTTTATAAAAACGCACCATACTACTGCTTGATGCTTCCATATCAAACGTAAATTGATTGATATAATCATAGCCATTCATCTTCTCTGTTTGAATATCATAGCCTTGTAGAAACGTCGTACTATTATTATCGACATACACGACATTCGGATCAAATGATAACGTAATTGTGGCAGACACACACTTTTTCTTATCTTCTGTGCTAAGCGCATTATACTGCGCTATCGCCAACTGATCACCGACCTGATAAGAACCAAATGCTTCTTTTACGGTATAAAATAACAAAGTATTCGTAACTTTTACTTCTAGATAAACATCGTTTTCATGATCGATAATCTCATGACTCAGTCCATACGTTCCAACGACCAACTTAAATTGAGCCGATAATTTCTTGTGATAGGGACTCACAGATTCTGCGACAATTTCTGCAACGACACTGTCACCATCCTTAAATGTCTGGGTTGGAGTAATCGTTACAATAAACTGATCGTTATTACTGTCGTGATAAATCGTTCCTGAATCTTTTGTACTATTACATATGACTGCAGAGGAACAGTTAAGAGAAACTTTATAATCGATATCACTATCACTTTTCAAATGATTGTTTTTAAAACTATTTAAATTAATGACGATATTGTATGGGTCGACTCCATTCCAATAATCGAGAGAATAACTTGCACCATCCTGCGTTAACTTATCACTCTCAAAATAAAAGTTTTGTGTACGAAAGTAAAAATTTAATACTTGATGATAAACGAAACGTCCTAGTGTAAATCCGACTGTTAGAAACGTTAGAACCCCAACTATTGCTACAATCCCGCGTTGAAACTTTGTAAGACGTTTAATTCTGATTTTTCGCATGATTTAGTGATTTCCCATATTTTCGTACAAGAGTAATAAAAACAATCATAACCGGTAACATAATTAGTAAAAAGTAGCCAAGCTTACTCGTCAAAATTCGATAGAGATATCCAAGAAAAGGAATACTTCTCACTTGATCTACTTCTCCAATCAAATATTCACTTGATAGAAATAAGCCATCATGAATCACGTAAGTATACTCTTTTTCATTCGTCTTCATCACGTCTTCTACTTGCACAATATCTACTTTATGTCTTCCATTTTCCGTATTGTAATAAACAATCTTATCACCTTTTTGGACAGCTGCGATTTCTTTTTTACCAATAAGTAAACTTCCTGCACGCATGTTTCCACACTTTTCAGATAATCCAACGATCGTCGTACTACCAATTTCACTATCCGAAAACTGATTAAAGGTAAACAAGAAAAAAGTCGTTACAAGTATAATTACTGTGTAACAGGTTATTCCGATATACTTCACGATTCTCATCTACTATCACCATAATTATTGTACCATAAAACATGTTAGTTGCAAAGAAGAACCAAAAAAAAGAAGAACTTTCGCTCTTCAATGTAATTCATCTTAGACGAAAAGCTGGTGATACTCCTCTAAGTTCTGTGGCAACATGGTATCCTTGTACTCCAGCTCTTTGTACAATGTGAAACCCTGTTGCATTATTGGAAGGTGCTGAACGAAGCCACCATATATATATGCTTCCATTTGATTCTTTCTTATTGGCACCACTATATTTTGATGATGTGACCCCTATGTTTTTATAATAATCCAATTGGCGGGTGACATTTTGTGCCGAGTCTACTTCACCTGGAATAATTCCATATACTTCCGTCGCTGACAATAAGTATATTTTATCTACTGAAGTATAGTTAGCACTTTCACTACTTCCATGTCCAGAGACGGTTGTTGTATCTTTGATGTTATTCTTAAGTACTTCTGGTAACATATTCAAAAAGGTTTCGTTTAGATAGCTCCTCATATTACTTGCCGGCCATCCGCCTATATTACTGTTACTCGAATTCATATTTCGTCTCGTTACAATATCCTCAAACTCAATTACAAAACCACACGCACTCTGAGAAAATCCCGATGTGTTACACTCTGTTGGGGTTGAAGTATTCGCTATTCTTACGTTGAACGTGCCAAGTCCAGCAAGTTCTATTTCTTTCGTGTCTCCCACTTGATATGGATAGCTTCCACTTTTAACAGCATTCATAATTGTATCCCATGAATCCGTTGCAAAATCTTTTGCTTCGTCTATGCTCGGCGCGGAGGCAGTTGTTTGTTCATAATTTAATTCTATTTCTAACGTCTTTCCCGTCGATGGTAGACTCGTTGCATCGGAATCAAAATCTACTCTTACCGTAAACTCTTTTGTTCCACCTTGTGCTAACACTTCCCCTGGAGATATACCACTTGTTGAATATTGTATTTCTTTTGGCGCTTTTGCATTCGCTTCATCAATTCCCGTTATTTCTTTTAACTCGACATTAAAATCACTATCGTTTTTTACCGTTACTGTATATTCTGCATAACTTCCTGGGACATCTAAATCAACATCAAAACTAGCAGTTAATTTATCTTGTCCGACACTCGTACTATTTGTTGTGGCTTTATATACTTCTTTTTCCGTAATACTAGAAATATACACGTTAAAATTTGCACTAATCTGTGAAGTTCCCCGAATGTTTAACCGTGTTGCTAGTAAAGCATATCCCGTACTAAAAATAAACAACGCTGACAGCACTCCGACAATCATCCATTTTTGCTTTGTGACTCTTCGCCTACCGATTCTTCTCATATGATTCCTCCCAACACGTTTACTTTTGAAATCATTATATCCCTCCTCAGATAAATTTGTCAATCATTTGCTTTACCACCTCTCCACATAACAGTCAACATTCATCTTTAAATAAAAAAGAGAACTAAAAACTAGTTCTCTTTACTTTTTAATCCATCAATTCTTGTTCTAATGCTTCTAATGGTTCCTCATTGAGTAAATCATTTTCTAGTGTGAATTCAGCGTTTCTATACTGCTTTGCTCCTGTACCAGCAGGAATTAACTTACCGATAATGACATTTTCTTTTAATCCTGTTAAATGATCTACTTTGCCATGAATTGCAGCATCTGTTAAGATTCTTGTCGTCTCTTGGAAAGATGCAGCTGATAAGAAGGAATCAGTTTCCAAAGAAGCTTTCGTAATTCCAAGTAATACTGGTCTACCAGTTGCTGGAATTTTTCCTTCTAGGATAAGTTCTTTATTAACCTCTGTAAATTCGTTGATGTTAACCATCGTACCTGGTAAGAATAAAGAGCTTCCAGAATTGATAATCTTAATTTTTGAAATCATACGTTTCGCCATGATCTCTACGTGCTTATCAGAGATATCTACACCTTGACCACGGTAAACTTTTTGAATTTCCATCAAAATATATTGTTGTACTGTAATTGGATCTGTTACAACGAGTAATTCCTTTGGATTGATTGCTCCAAGTGTTAAACGTTGTCCAGCTTTTACTTCTTCACCTTTTTCAACAGCAAGTTTTGCTCCGTAATTACTTGTGTGTTGCTTTGTCTCTACATCGTTCTTAACACTGATAATAAATTTACCATTCTCTTCTTCGATGTTAGATACAACACCATTGATTTCAGAGATTGTTGCCTTTCCTTTCGGATTACGTGCTTCGAATACTTCTTCGACACGAGGAAGACCTTGTGTAATGTCGTCTCCACCGGCAACTCCACCTGTGTTGAAGTTTCTCATTGTAAGCTGTGTACCTGGCTCTCCGATAGATTGTGCTGCCATGATTCCAACTGCTTCTCCTGTTTCTACAACAGAACCAGTTGCAAGGTTACGTCCATAACATTTTTGACATACACCTTGGTGTGTCTTACATGTAAGAACTGTACGAATTGGAACTTTTGTAATTCCTGCAGCCATGATCTTATCGGCAATTTGCTCAGTAATATACGTATTTCTGTCTACGATCATTTCTTTTGTCTCCGGGTGAATGACTTTCTTGCTCGTATAACGTCCTACAATACGGTCTTGTAATGATTCGATGACTGTACCATCGTTTTCATTGATAAATGCTTCTGCAAGTACACCATCTTCTGTACCACAGTCTTCTTCTTTTACGATGATATCTTGTACAACGTCAACTAAACGACGTGTTAAGTATCCAGCTTCAGCTGTTTTTAAAGCGGTATCTACGGCTCCTTTACGGGCACCGTGGGTAGATAAGAAGAACTCAGAGATTTGCATTCCTTCACTGAAGGAAGATGTAACTGGGATTTCTACTTGTCCTCCACTTGGTTTTGCAAAAAGTCCACGCATACCAACAAGCTGAGTATAACTTCCAAGATCTCCACGCGCTTTTGAACTAATCATCGTCGCAATAGAGTTACCTGGATGTTCTTTCAACCATTTTTCAAGTCCATCTTGTACTTTTAATTTTGCTTTTGTCCAGATATCTACAACTTTTTCATAACGTTCATTATCTGTAATTAAACCACGTTTAAATTGTTTATTTACTTGGTCTACCATCGCTTGGCTTTCCTCTAGGATTTCTTTTTTATCTTCGCTTTCTACAACGTCTGAAATAGAAATAGAAATACCAGATAACGTAGAATACTTAAATCCTAAGTCTTTTAATTTATCAAGCATTACTGAAGTTTCTGTCGTTTGATAACGCTTGTAAATCTGTGCGATAACTTTTCCAAGTGCACCTTTATTTAAAGGTGTAACAAGTGGCATTTCACTAATTGCTTTTTTAATGTCGGTTCCCATCGGTAAGAAATATTTACTTGGCGTAACTTTCTCAAAGTTTTCTGCTGATCCATCGTTGATATATTGGAATGTATCAGGGAAAATCTCATTGAAAATTAATTTACCTGGGGTTGTTACTAAATATTTATCTAGGTAGTTATCAGGGAAGATTTTGTGTTTGAAACTACGTGCTGGAATCGCAACACGAGTATGAAGTGTAATCTCTCTTCTCTCGTAAGCCATCAAGGCTTCGTTCTCATCTTTGAAAACGCGTCCTTCTCCTTCTAATCCAGCTTTTTCCATCGTTAAATAATAATTTCCAAGTACCATATCCTGTCCAGGAGTTACGATCGGTTTTCCATCCTTAGGTGACAAGATATTGTTCGCACCAAGCATCAAGATTCTAGCTTCTGCTTGTGCTTCTTCTGTAATTGGAACGTGAACGGCCATTTGGTCTCCATCGAAGTCGGCGTTAAATGCCGCACATACAAGTGGATGCAAACGAATTGCGCGTCCATCGATTAATTTTGGTTCGAATGCTTGGATACCAAGTCTGTGAAGTGTTGGAGCACGGTTTAACATAACCGGGTGCTCTTTGATGACTTCTTCGACGATATCCCATACGCGTTCGTCTTGATTTTCAATCATGCGTTTTGCAGCTTTGATATTACTTGCAATTTCTTTTGATACCAATCCGTGGATGACATGTGGTTTAAATAGCTCAAGTGCCATCTCTTTTGGAATACCACATTGATACATCTTAAGTGTTGGTCCAACGACGATAACAGAACGTCCTGAATAGTCGACACGCTTTCCAAGTAAGTTTTGACGGAAACGTCCTTGTTTTCCTTTTAACATACTAGAAAGTGATTTTAAAGGTCTATTTCCAGGTCCTGTAATATTACGTCCACGACGACCATTATCGAATAATGCATCAACTGCTTCCTGTAACATACGTTTTTCATTTTGAATGATGATGCTAGGCGCTCCGAGATCCATCAATTTTTTCAAACGATTGTTACGATTGATAACACGACGATATAAGTCGTTTAAATCACTTGTCGCAAAACGTCCACCATCTAATTGAATCATCGGACGGATTTCAGGTGGAATGACTGGAAGTGCATCCAAAATCATCCATTCTGGTTTGTTTCCTGATGAAACGAATGCATTTAATACATCCAAACGTTTGATTAAACGAATACGTCTTTGACTTTGACTATCTTTAATCTCGTCGATTTCTTTTTTAAGAGCTGCAGCTTCTTCTTCTACATTGACATCGGCAAGTAATTCCTTAATTGCTTCTGCTCCCATTCCAACACGGAATGTATTTCCATATTTTTCATAGTAAGCACGATATTCTTTATCAGAAATCGTCTGTTTTTTCTCTAAAGGTGCTGCTCCTGGATCAAGTACCACGTAAGAAACGAAGTATAATACTTCCTCTAGATCACGTGGTGACATATCAAGAACAAGCCCCATACGAGATGGTACTCCTTTAAAGAACCAAATGTGGCTTACTGGTGTTGCAAGTTCGATGTGCCCCATACGTTCACGACGTACTTTACTCTTCGTAACTTCGACACCACAGCGGTCACAAACGATGTTTTTATAACGTAAACGTTTGTATTTTCCACAGGCACATTCATAATCTTTCGTCGGTCCAAAGATTCTCTCGCAGAATAGTCCATCTCGTTCTGGCTTTAACGTACGATAGTTAATCGTCTCAGCTTTTTTTACTTCACCATAAGACCATGATCTGATTTTTTCAGGTGAGGCAATCGCAATTCTTAAACCTTCAAAGTTATCTACGTTCATTAATCCTCATCCTCCTCTATCATATCATTTTCTAAGGCATCGATTTCATCGTCTGTTGGTTCGATATCTTCATCGTCCATTTCATCTAATTCATCTTCGAATTCATTTTCCTCATCATCCATAGCTTCCGTATCTTCACTCGGTTCCTCTACAACTTCCTCTGGAGTTGTGTTTTTCTCGATTTCATCAGTTGATAAATAAGGCTCGTCATCCTCTTCTTCAAGTTCTTTCAATTCTTTATAATTTCCATCTTGATCGAGAACGGTAATATCAAGTCCTAATGCCTGGAACTCTTTGATTAATACGCGGAATGATTCTGGAATTCCTGATTTTGGAATCGGTGTTCCCTTTACTAATGCTTCATATACTTTGACACGTCCTACAACGTCGTCAGATTTAATTGTCATCATTTCTTTTAAGACGTGAGCTGCACCATAAGCATACAGTGCCCAAACTTCCATCTCTCCAAAACGCTGACCACCAAATTGTGCTTTTCCTCCAAGAGGTTGTTGTGTAACGAGTGAGTATGGTCCAGTAGAACGAGCATGTAGTTTATCGTCAACCATGTGATGAAGTTTGATCATGTACATAACTCCGACACTAATACGGTTGTCGAATAATTCTCCAGTACGTCCATCGTGTAGCCATTCTTTTCCATCTTCTGGAAGTCCTGCTTCACGAAGTGCATCGATGATTTCCTCACGATTTGCACCATCGAATACTGGTGTTGCCATATAACAATCTAAAGATTGTGCAGCATATCCTAAATGCATCTCTAAAATCTGACCAATGTTCATTCGCGATGGTACTCCAAGTGGGTTTAACAAGATGTCAACTGGTCTACCATCTGGTAAGTATGGCATGTCTTCCTCTGGTAAGATAAGGGAGATAACACCTTTGTTACCATGGCGTCCTGCCATCTTATCTCCAACGCTAATCTTACGTTTTTGAACAATGTATACACGAACGATCTTAGATACACCTGCTGGAAGTTCATCGCTATCTTCTTTTGTAAAGATCTTGATGTCGTGAACGATTCCTTCTCCACCGTGTGGTACACGTAGAGATGTATCACGTACTTCACGTGTCTTCTCTCCAAAGATCGCATGTAATAATTTCTCTTCGCTCGTAAGTTCTGCCATTCCTTTTGGCGTTACTTTACCAACTAAGATATCGTCATCTTTGACTTCCGTTCCGATACGGATAATACCATTTTCATCCAAGTTTTTACGTGCTTCCTCACTTACGTTTGGAATATCTCTCGTAAACTCTTCTGGTCCTAACTTCGTATCGCGACATTCAATTTGATAATCTTGAATGTGAATAGATGTATAAACATCATCTTTTACTAAACGTTCATTTAAGATTACGGCATCCTCGTAGTTGTATCCGTTGTAGTTCATAAATGCTACTGTAACGTTTTTACCAAGGGCAATTTCACCTTTGTCCGTACTTGGTCCATCGGCAATTACCATTCCCTTAGTTACCTTTTCTCCTGTTTTTACAATTGGTACTTGATGATAACAAGTTCCATTGTTAGAACGTTCAAATCCATTTAAGTAATATGTATCTGTTCCACCCATTGTCTTTACGACAATTTTGCGAGCATCTACATAATCGACAACCCCGTCTGCTTTTGCCATGACGACAGCACCAGAGTCTCTTGCAGCAATTGCTTCTACTCCTGTACCTACACGAGGTGCTTCCGTTTTCAAAAGTGGAATTGCTTGACGTTGCATGTTAGATCCCATGAGGGCACGTTTTCCATCGTCGTGCTCCAAGAATGGAATTGCACTCGTCGTAATAGAAACAACTTGTTGTGGTGATACGTCCATGTAGTCTACTTCTTCTGCATTTACCATGATATTTTCTCCACGATAACGAACCGGAACGCGTTTTTCAACGATCTTTCCGTCCTCTACTTTTACTGTTGCTGTTGCAATATTATAATCCAACTCTTCATCAGCAGTCATATATACGATGTCGTCTGTTAATTTTAAATGATCTACACGACGGTATGGTGTCATGATAAATCCATAGTCATTTACTTTCGCATAACTTGAAAGTGATGTGATAAGTCCGATGTTTGGTCCTTCTGGTGACTCGATTGGACAAAGACGTCCATAGTGAGATGGGTTAACGTCACGTACTTCCATTCCAGCACGATCTCGAGATAATCCACCAGGTCCTAAACTAGATAGACGACGTTTGTTCGTAAGCTCTGCTACTGGGTTTGTTTGATCCATGAATTGTGATAACTGGCTACTACCAAAGAACTCTTTAATACTAGCAGTTAATGGGCGAATGTTAATCAAAGATTTTGGAGTTACCTCTTCGATATCTTGCGTTGACATTCTATCACGGATTACTCTTTCGATACGACTAATTCCAATACGGAATTGGTTCTGTAAAAGTTCTCCTACTTGACGTACACGACGATTTGACAAGTGATCGATCTCATCAAAAGATCCAATACCTTCAAGTAAATTTAAATAGTATGACACAGATGCGTATACATCTGAAATTGTTAAACGTTTTACGTCGATCGTCTGATCATTACCGATGATACGAACGACCTTCTCTGGATTCTTCTTAGAGTAAACTTCTACGATTTGTACCTTATTATAAGTATCTAAATCTTCGTTGATTGTAACTTCTTTTACTCCATATCCAGCACTCATGATACCACGTAATTCAGCAAGTACTTCCTTTGTAACAAGTGTACCTTTTTCGAATTTCGTCTTTCCGTCTACGATGATATCTTGCGCTAATTTACATCCGAGTAAACGGTCGCATACATCTAACTTACGATTGAACTTATAACGTCCAACACGTGCTAAATCGTAACGGAAAGAATCGAAGAAACGACTGATCAATTGGTTCTTCGCACTATCTAATGTAGATGGCTCTCCTGGGCGTAACTTTGAGTGAATATCAAGTAACGCTTCGTCTTTATTCTTGTTTGCATCTTTTTCTAAAGTTCTCTCAAGATATGGATCTTCTCCATATAAGGCGATAATATCTTCGTCGTTTGAAAGTCCTAATGCACGAAGCAGCGTCGTGATCGGAACTTTTCTCGTACGGTCGATACGAACGTAGATGACATCTCTCGCATCTGTTTCGTACTCTAACCATGTTCCTCTCGTTGGAATAATTTGACTTGTAACGACAACACGTTCGTTCTTGTCGATTTCACGTCCATAGTATGCACTTGGACTACGTACTAATTGAGAGACGATAACACGTTCTGCACCATTGATAATGAACGTACCACTCTCCGTCATAATCGGCATATCTCCCAAGTAAATTTCTTGTTCTTTGACTTCTCCTGTTTCTTGGTTGAAAAGTCTTGCTTGTACCTTTAAAGGTGCAGCATAAGTTGCATATCTTTCCTTGCAACCTTTCATTGAGTATCTTGGCTCTTCGAAAGAATACTCTCCAAATTCAAGCGAAAGATTTCCAGTAAAGCTCTCTACTGGAAAAATATCGTCGAATACCTCTTGAATTCCTTTCGTAATAAACCAATCATAAGATTTTTTTTGAATTTCTAGCAAATTACCGAGTTCAATTGCGTTCTTAGTTTTTGCGTAATTTCTTCTTTCACGGTGATCACCATATTTTTGTACTGTGTAAGCCATTTATTCACCCCTATACCTATCGTAAAACACAAATTACATATACTCTCCATAAGTACATGTCGCCAATTTATAATTTTAGCAGAACACGTGCAAATTGTCAACGCTTCACTGCTCGAATTATAAAAAAACCACGCGATTTATTTTTTATCTCCACTTCGTATTCTTTTTCTAACGCTTTCGCGGTACTTTTCGCTCCTTGATCCTTATGAATCACGATCCATAACTCGCCACGTTCTTTCAGATGTTCCTTCGCTCCAAACAATAACTGATAAAGAATTTCTTTTCCTACCCGAATCGGCGGATTACTTACGATCACATCATATTGTTTGTCGATTTTTTCGTATCCATCGCTTGTAAAAATATTTACCTCCACATCGTTTGCTTTTGCATTTTCTAAAGCAAGCGATAATGCTCTTTCGTTCACATCCGACATATCTACCGTAACAATAGGTCGTTCTTTTTTGATACAAATACCAATCGGACCATATCCGCATCCCAAATCTAAAATATCTCCACTCCACTTTTCTAGTGGGATCGTATCTAGCAAAATATGTGTTCCTAAGTCCAATCCTTTTTTAGCAAACACACCAGAATCCGTATAAAATGTATATTCTAGATTTCGAATTCGAATGTTCGTCTTTCGTTTGTCACTTTTCAAGGTTGCATCATTTTCAAAATAATGTCCCATATCATCCCTACTTATCATCTGATTCAAAGGTAAAAAATCGGTCTATCGCCGCTTGACAATATCCCATTTTTAACACTCTTTCATAAACGGTGAAAGCCCATACTAAAAATCTTAGTACAGGCCTACCCATAAATATCATTATTGTAATTCTACAGTAGCTCCAGCTTCTTCGAATTTTGCTTTTAATTCGTTAGCTTCGTCAGTAGAAACGTTTTCTTTAACAGCTCCACCATTATCAGCGATTGCTTTAGCTTCTTTTAATCCTAAACCAGTGATGTCACGAACAATCTTGATAACAGCGATTTTGTTAGCACCAGCTGAAGTTAATACTACGTTAACTGTGCTTGGTCCTTCTGAAGCAGCCTCACCAGCAGCAGGAGCTGCAGCAACTGCTACCGCACTTGGATCTACACCAAATTCCTCTTTCATTGCATCTACTAATTCTTTAACTTCAAGAATTGTCATTTCTTTTAAGCTGTTAATAAAATCTTCTTTTGTAATTTTTGCCATTTTCTTTCCTCCTCTTTCTTAATTTAATTTATTTATTATTTTTCTTCTAATTGTTGACTGTATAAGTCTAAGCAAATTGATAAGTCGCGTACTGTTCCCATAAGACCACCTGCAAGCATTGTAAGTAATCCTTCTCTTGATGGGATAGAAGCAAGCTCTTTTAACATTGCAAGATCTGCGATTTCTCCATCGACGATTCCCACCTTCAATTGTAGTGCATCGTTCGTCTTTGAAAAATCATTTAAAACTTTAATTGGCGCAACTGCATCGCTACCAAATGCGATCGCTTTTGGACCAACCAACTCATCACCGAGATTGATATCCAATGTATCTAATGCTCTCTTTGTTAAAGTATTTTTATAAATCTTTAACTCTGAATCACATTCACGTAATTTTCTACGGATTGTTTTCATGTCTGCATCTGTTAATTTTGCATACTCAAAGAATACGACAGATGAAGCATTTTTTACATTTTCTGCGATTTCCTCAACGATTTTTTGTTTTTGCTCTAAAATCTTTTGATTTGCCATACTACACCTCTCTTTCTCAAGTGTAGCACCGTATAAAAACTCCCACGAGTTACCGCAGGAGTTCCAAAGACTTAATCTTAAGTTCCTCGGTAGGAAAATTTTAAGCTTTCGCTCCCACTGTCTACGGTACTAATATTTCTCACATGTATTCATTATAACAGATAATATCTTAGTTGTCAAAACTATTTAAATCAATTTTAATTCCAGGCCCCATTGTTGAAGATACACTAATGTTTTTAATGTATGTCCCTTTTACAGCAGCTGGTTTTAATTTAGTAATTAAAGATACAAAGCTTGTTAAGTTTTCTAGTAATTGTTCATCTGTGAATGAAACTTTACCGATGATAACTGCAACATTTCCGAATGAATCAGCACGGTATTCTACACGTCCTTTTTTAACATCCTCTACAGCTTTTTTCGTATCCATCGTTACAGTTCCAGTCTTAGGGTTTGGCATTAATCCTTTTGGTCCTAACACCTTACCAATTTTACCTAAAGCAGGCATCATATCTGGAGTAGCGATCATCGTATCGAATTCAAACCAGTTTTCGTTTACGATCTTATCTAAGTAATCTTGATCTCCAACGTAGTCTGCTCCAGCTTCTTTTGCAGCCTTAGCAGCATCTCCCTTAGCAATTACTAATACTCTTTTTGTCTTACCAGTTCCATTTGGAAGCACTGTCGCTCCTCTTAACTGTTGATCAGCTTTCTTCGTATCGAGATTTAATCTCATTACTAATTCTACTGAAGCATCAAAACTTGTCGTAGAAGTTTCTTTGACTAATTTTACTGCTTCTTCTTTTGTGTAAGCTTTTCCTTTTTCAAGTTTTTTACAAGCTTCTACATACTTTTTACTTTTTTTCATTTTTTACCTCCTTATGTGGTGATTGACGGAAGAATGCGGACATTTTCCTCCCACTAGGTTCACCTATTTTTCTTAGTCTTCTACCTTGATTCCCATGTTACGAGCTGTACCTTCCACAATTTTCATTGCTTCTTCTACAGTGTATGCATTTAAATCAGGTAATTTAATCTCAGCAATTTCTCTCAATTGCTCTTTTGTAATTGTAGCAACGATTTCTTTTGATCCTTTTCCAGAACCAGATTTGATCTTAGCAACTTTCTTAAGTAAGAATGCTGCTGGTGGAGTTTTGATTACAAAGTCGAATGATCTATCTTCATAGATAGAAATTTCAACAGGTAATACATCTCCCATCTTATCTTTCGTTGCATCGTTATATTTTGTACAGAACTCCTGTAAGTTGATTCCAGCAGGTCCTAAAACCGTACCAACTGGTGGTGCTGGTGTTGCCTTTCCAGCAGGAATTTGTAATTTAATCTTTTTTGTTACTTGATTTGCCACGAAAAACACCTCCTATTATTTTTTTCGCGAGTGGTCCTAATGCATCCGCTTACATGTGCTCCCACTTGTCAATTTCTATATATAAAATCAAATATATAGCTAGTTCATAATACCATATTTCTCTTTATTTGTAAATATGTCTTTTCTAAGCTCTTTCGATCTCTGTTAATTTCAATTCGACAATTGTTTCTTGACCGAATAAATCGAGTGCAACTTCGATCTCTTGATTTTCCATATTGATCTTCTTCACTTTACCAAACATTCCAGAGAATGGTCCACTGATGACTTTTACCATATCGTCGACATTTAATTCATTTCCAATTTCAAGTCGGCTCATTCCCATGCTTCCTAAAATCTTATCGACTTCTTGTGGGGTTAATGGAAAAGGTTTTGCTCCACGTCCAGAAGAACCGATAAATCCTGTAACTCCTGGCGTATTACGAACGATAAACCATGCTTCGTCGCTCATTACCATCTCAACTAAGATGTAACCAGGAAACATCTTCTTTACTTTCTCTTTCGTTTCTCCATCTTTTACTTCTACTTCTTTTTGTTCTGGGACAACAACACGATAGATATAATCTTCCATCCCCATCGTGCTTGCACGCATCTCTAACTTTTCTTTTACCTTATTCTCATGTCCTGAATAAGTATTAACTACATACCATTCTTTTTGCATACTATCCCACCAACGTTCTAATTCCAGCTAAAATAAAATCAGTTAAAGAAAAGAAGAGCCCAAAGAAGATTACATATCCAATTGTCGCTGTTGAATATGTTATCATCTCTTTCTTGTTTGGAAAGCGAACTTTTTTCATCTCACGTTTTACACTCATGAAAAATTTACCAATCTTTTTCATATTTTCACCTACGATTCATTTTATGTGTTTTCCAAAATAAAAACACTATCAACGTGTCTACATATAATGTAACACGAGCTAGTGCTTTTGTCAATTCATTCTTTTATCTTTTTCAAAAAAGATATGTTTTAAGAAAAGCACATACAAATCATGTATATGCTTGATACTTCTTTGAGGTCATCGATATCATTTTACTTCGTGTATTGTTTAGCTTTTTCTTCAGTATTACTTGAACTATCACTCTTAATACGTTCAATAATTTCAACGACATCTTCATCAGTAAACTCACTCTTTAACAAATCTTCCTTTGTCAAGTAAGTCGAAATCGGTTTTTTTTGTTCAACATCAATAGAAAGAACCCCAATTTTCGCAATACTACACCTCTCATCTTCCGTCGTCTTTTCATGATAACAATTATTAGATAAAACATCTATATAGTGGTTAGCATAATTATCTTTATTATAACGTGTTTCAAAAATGTAATCTCCATAAGTCTCCGTAGGACGAACAATCAAAATATCATTATTAGAATCTGTAATCACATAAGTATCTTCTAAAACAGTCTCCTCTAATAAACTAGGGGTACTAACAACTTCTTCTTCACTATTATTAGAAGAACATCCAACGATACCACTACTAGCTAAAACTACTGCACTTCCAAATAATACTTTTTTCATTCCACGATATAAATTTAATTTCATAAATAACTCCTTAAAAATTTTTTATCTATAATAGCACAAAAAAATAATAAGTCAACTTCCGACCATAACGTGTCTTTGTCTTATTGTACGTTGCGACAACGTGCCCCCCATTCATATAGAAAAAGAAGCTTATGCTTATGCCCAGCTTCTTAGCTTCCTTGCTTCTTTCATGTTTTTAACTCAATACCCTATAATTTGATTTCCACTCCCAAGTGACGATGTCCAAGCCGCTTTATAATTTGCAAGTGCTTCTTGTGGTACACGAATCGTAACATCTGATTTCAAGTTTTTAAATGTTCCGTTCGAACCTTCGATAATTGTCGGAACTTCCGTAGAAGTAAATGTGATTGTCTGCAGAGCTGTCGCTCCCTCAAAAACCCAATTATCCAATATAACGACAGACGGTGGGAATGTAATAAAGTTTAATTGTGTTTCATCTTTGAATGCATACGTATTGATTTTTTGAATTCCATCTGGCATATAGATCGTCGCAAGTGGTAGTGGCGTTCCATCCGGTTTAGAAACAAAACTATATTCCCATAAAGGTGTTCCTGCGATGCTAGACGGTAAAATCAAATCTTGACTAGTTCCATTATAAATAATTCCTGACGTTGTCTCATCTAACGCTAATGTCACATCGGTTTCTAACTGCCTTGTTCCATCGATTAACGCCTGTTGAATTTCAGGAACATACGCATACTCTGGATATGTTAAATCCGCACTTGTCGAACACTCACCATCTTGAATTGACACTTTAGAATCTTCATACTCTTTTGAAATGCACCAATCTTCCGTTTGCACTAAAACTTTAATTTGTCCTTTCGAATTTACGACAATTGTTCCATCTCCTTCGAGTTCACCTTCATAGTCAACATCTGGATTAAGAACACCTTCTCGCACAACGTACATTTTTGAAAAGTTAATCGTATCGTATGATTTATTCATATCAATCGCTTTTAACAAACTTTGATAACTGTTTCTTAGTGTACTCTTTCTACTCTCATTTACCGAATCCATCACGATTGGCACTGCAATTAAACTGATAATGGAAAGTACTATCATAACACCCAATAGTTCTAACAATGTAAATCCTTTATTTGATCTCATCCTACACTCTCCTAATCCCTAAGAACAAGTTCCATCTTCTACTATAATCTTTTTATCGTTCTTTCCCTTTTTAGCACAATACTTTCCATTTGTAATAGAAATTGTAATTTCTCCTTCTTCTGTCACTGTAATTGTACCTTCCCCTTCAATCTTTCCTTTTACAGACAATGTTGGTGTCACTTTGCCATCTTTCACTGTATAAGTCTGTGCGACACCATATTCCCTTTCTACGTTAACTGCTCTTAATAATCCATTCACACTCGAACCAAAAGACTCTTTTTGTGCCTTTTCAATACTACTATACACAATTGGTGTCACCATCACTGCAATGAGTGCCAGCAAAATAACAACTACTAATAATTCTATCAGCGTAAAACCATTTTTTCTTTTCATATTATCCCTACTTTACTATTTCTAATCTATCATAATTTCTATTATTTTTCAATCATTCGATTCTTTTTTTCAAAACAAAAAGCGATTTTAGATCGCTTTTACGTTTCATTGATACGTCTCGTTTCCATTCAAAGGAGATATTACCAAAATTGTATACTTACTAGTTCACAGTTAAACTATTCACCTACACAGTAGTCTGTAACCAATACATATTGGTAATCGATATGTATCATTCCTTAGTCTTCTCAAGCTCCTCTGTATTATCCGGACCACTTTTTTCCATTGCTTGATAATGTTCTGTATTGATTGCAATTCCTATCACAATACCATATGCTAAAATATAAATCCAAATCATCATAACAATTAAGCTAGACATACCTCCATAGAAAATGTCATAGTTGACAAAATGGCTTACATAATATGAATATATCGCAGTTGCTAATACCCAACTCAACGTTGTAAACCATGCTCCACGGTTTACATATTTACTTGGAACGTGATGAGATGGTGCCATCGTATATAATAGCTTAATCATAAAGAAAATAACGACGATGGAAATCGGCCACTTAGCGAGACGGAAAATCGAATATAAATTATACCCGACATCTTGAAAGATGCCAAAATCTAAAATCGATTTTACAATTACATTTCCAAAAGCCAGCACAATAATGATAAAGAAAAATAGCATCACTAAATTCACAGTTAAAAATAGCGCTTTTACTCTTCCATATAAATAGCTTTTTTGTTTCATACCATATAATGTATCGGATGCGACAGTAATCGAATACGCACCATTGCTTGCAATTAAAAAACCAATGATAATGAAAAACCAAACATTAGAATCAATCGTTCTACCATTGATAAATGGAAGCAATAATTCTGTCACTTCGGATGGTAATGCTTTTTCCATCGCCTCCATAATCGTATGCAAATCAAACGAAAAAAGAGATGCGATGAATCCGATAATCGTAATGATTGGTACAACAGATAGTACCAAGAAGAATGCCAAATGTCCTGGCAATATCGTCATTGACGGTCTTCTAATAATTGCGATTAATTTTTTCATGATCTCTTTTATTCTGCTCATAATATCCCTCTTTATACTACATTTATGCCTAATTTGAAATTTCTTCTTTGTTGCTTCTCATATCGAGCGTTGCTTCATTCACTGCATCATCGATTGTTTTAATAGCATCGTGAATCATGCTATAACCAATAGCAGCCCCAAATCCGTGCGACAAGTCTTTTAATTCCTTATTTAATTTGCGAATGTAAGAGACAACTTGTTTCTCGTCGTAGCCAACCATGTAAATCAAAAATTCATTTCCATTTGTACGAATAATATCTGTATTCTCGATCTGTGTCGTAATCAACTTGTTTGCAGCTTCCTTGATAACTTTATCTCCCTCTTCGTGTCCATAATTATCGTTAATATAAGCAATATTATTTAAGTCGATAATGATAATTGTCTGTGGATATACCTCTGACTCATCCCAAATAGAAATATTGTCATTCAAATAATTTCGATTTTTTAGAGACGTTAACATATCGATATACTTGATCTTTTCGCCTTTTGGAATTGAAATTGTCTTACGTGTATCTCTCTTCTTCCACTTATTTAAACCATAGATGAACGCAAGTACGATTAAAATGGCTCCAACAAGAATACTTACAATTCCGGTTAAGATTGGTTTTGTACGAAGTGCTAATAAATTATCATATCCGATGTATAAGCTATTCTGCTCTTGAATAAATGACAAATAGAGATTAAAGAAATCGTAGAACACCTCGTTTGCATTAATATCGCGTACGACGTATGTATACGGAGTCTCTAAGTAAAACTGATAGTTTACTTTATAATCAGATAATTGATCGTTCTTATAGTATTGATAGGCATCTGAATCGATCACCACGACACCGTTAGCAATTGGATGTTCTAACAAACTAGTTATATTTTCGTAGCTCTCACACTCAATTCCTTTTTCCTTTAAATATGACTCAATCTTGGTTCCTTCTACCACTTGTACTTTACGATTTTTCAAAGATGCCACCGAAGTAATTACTGTATGATCACTTGCTGGTGTTGCAACCGTCACTTGTTCTGAACCAATGGAAACGGTATTATTCACATCCATTTTATAATTCGTATCTTGGTTTGTTCCATAGAAGAAATCCAAATTATTGGCATTAAAATCTTCTAACAAATTACCTAAATTTTCATAAGATTTGTATGTGATCTCAATTCCAGTCATATTAGAAAACGATTTTAAAATCTGCGCGTTCATTCCATTTAAGCGCCCACTTACCAATTGATCATATGGCGCTTGCTCGATAAAACCATATAAATATCGTTTCCCAACAAAAGTTGCTTTCTCTTTCTCACCTATCTCTGCCGCAGTGTAATAGGCATTCGTGAAATTTTCATTGTAGGAATCTTGGAAATGATCACGCATCCATTTTTTCGTATATTTTTTCAAAATTGTGTTTAATTTTCCAGTGTTTCCTAAACGTAATACATAATTTTGTTCTAAATCACCAAATGTGTATGCGATATTCATCTCATCACTTTCAATAATTTCAGACATATACGCTACTTTAGGAATCACGATCGCATCGATTGTCGTTTGTGTTCCTGTTGCGGTAATTGCCTTGATTAACTCATCGTTTGATTGAAATGTCTGATACTTAATGTTACTTGCAGATTCTAATACAGTTCCAATCTTCTCTAAATCACTCGTCACTACACCGATCGTTAAATCTTTAATATCGTGTAGATCGTAATACTTAACAGCCGCTTTTGTCACGAGAGCATAAGCATCTTGATAAAACAAAATATCGTTCTTTCCTACTTTATCTACCACTTGGAAAGAATAATCACTCGTATTATTGTTAGAATTTTCATAAGGTGACCGATTGAATTCTAGTCCGGTATCATTTTCTAAGTCGTTCAAATAGTCAAAGAAGACACCTGATCCATCAGAAGAGAAAATTGGAGTATGATTCATCACTCCAAAATCAATTACCTTATTTTTATTATTCTCAATCCATTGTTTTTCTATTAACGTTAAAGTTGAATTTTTTTCCTCGCGGAAAAATATAAAATACACTCCATAGAGAACGAAAAGAAAAACGATGGTAAGTACGATCGCGACGATCCATTTTTTCTTTTTCATTTTTTACCACCTTACTGATTATTCGTCCAGAAAAAATCACTTTCTGTACGATGTTTATATCCTATGTATGGATAACTTGACTCACTATTTCCTTCATTTGTTAAATACACTTGCGTATCGTAAAAAGCAAGTTCATCTTCTGAAAAATTACCTTTTACAACCTCGGTAAGTGCTTTTGCTGTTGCGACGTCCGTTCCGTCATTTACATCGATCATTACGTTGATAATACGTCCTGTAATATAAGCATCTGCACTTTTTACAAAATCGTGACCTTCTAATTCAGTTTCTAATTTCTTTAACTTATCATTAGAAATTCTAACTTTATCAATCCCATCTAAGCGATTTCCATACTCGCTCTTGCTTCCGTCAGGAAATAAAAATCCCCAAACAAAGATACATAGAATAACAAATATCAATAAAAGAATCCCAAAAATCGCGAGACCTTTTTTATGATTCATGATAAATCCCTTCATATTCAATCTCCTTCTCAATCGTCATTCATTATACTATAATTTTGACGTTTTCGCAAATCACATCTGATTTAAAAGCTCTGTTAATAACTCTGTCACTAGCTTTGGATTAGCTTGCCCTTTTGATGCTTTCATGATCTGTCCCATCAAATACTTTTGAGCACGATCCTTTCCAGCTTTGAAGTCACTCACTGATTCTGGATTTTCAGAAAGTACTTTTTGAATCATTTCCGTAAGTGCTTTTGTATCACTAATCTGCTCCATTCCAAGCGTCTTCATCCATTCTAAGGCACTACCACCATTTTCCAAAAGGACGGATAAAATTTGTTTCCCTTGTTTTGAAGAAATTTTCTCACTTTCTAAAAGTCCAACAAGCTCTGCAAAGTTTTCAGCATCAATCTTTAATTCATCTAGACTTAATTTTTCTTTGTTCATGTAAGAAAGTACATCACCAGTTAATAAATTCGCTGCAATCACTGGATTACATTCATCTAAAATAGATTGTAAAAACATGCAGATTTCTTTATTGGAAAGAAGTGTCTTAATATTGTTCTCATTCATACCGAGTTCTACAAATTTTTCTTTAATTTCATCCGGCATCATCGGCATTGAATTTTTCACTTCTTCGATCCAAGCATCACTAATCGTTACAAACGGTAAATCTGGTTCAGGAAAATAACGATAATCGTTTCCTGTTTCCTTTTCTCTCATGAGAACTGTCGTATTCGTATTTTCATCGAAACGCCTCGTTTGTTCTCTTTCAATTTTCTCTCCACGTTCTAGAATTTCTGTTTGACGTTTTATTTCATACTCCAAACTAACTCCTACGTATCGGATCGATCCAATATTTTTAATTTCGCATTTCGTACCAAATGGTTCTCCTTCTTCATGCATTGAAATATTAGCATCACAACGCATACTTCCTTCTTCGATCTTTACATCGCTAATTCCAAGATATAACAGAGTTTCTCGAAGTTTTTCCAAATAGAGCATCGCCTCTTCTGGAGATTCGATCACAGGCTTTGAAACGATCTCGATCAAAGGAACTCCAGCACGATTGAAATTTAATAGCGTTCCTCTTTCTCCATGGATGCTCTTGCAAGTATCCTCTTCAATATGCATACGTTCAATTTCAATTTTTTTCTTCTTTCCATTTACTTCGATCTCTAAATATCCATCATATCCAATCGGTGTATCTTGTTGTGTAATTTGATATCCCTTTGGTAAATCTGGATAAAAATAATTCTTACGATCGAAATGCATACGTTTATTGATGTGAAAATGCATGGCATGACAAGCCTTTAATGCCATGTGAATTACTTCTTGATTCAATTTTGGAAGTGTTCCTGGATACCCCAAATCGATCAAAGTCATATTCGTGTTCGCAGGAGATTTAAAATCATTTTTTCCTGTGGAATACACTTTCGCATTACTTTTCAACTCGACATGCACTTCGATTCCTATCGTTGGTTTTAGCATTCAGCACCTCCTTCTTTAGGCATTAAATCTAGATTTAATTTTCCTTCTATAAAACTTGCCAATTGATAAATCTTTTTCTCTTCGAAATAGTTTCCAATAATGTGCATTCCGATCGGCAACTTCTCATAGTTGAAGCCAACTGGCAAACTCATTGCAGGAAGCCCTGCCATATTCACTGGAATTGTTAAAATATCATCATAGAAACATTTCAATGCATCATCTTGACGCATTCCAAACGTATAAGCGACATTCGTATTCGTAGGTCCTAACATTAAATCATATGTTTCAAATTGTTTTTTAAACTCTTCTACCATCGCATGACGAATCTGAAGTGCTTTACGATAGTATATATTGGCATTCTCACCAGATAGTACATAAGAGCCAATCATAATACGACGTTTTACTTCATCTCCAAATCCTTCTGCACGGGTATTTTTATATAGTTCCTCAATATTGTGATAATCGTCCGTTCTATGACCATATCGAATTCCATCAAAACGAGCTAAATTACTACTAGCTTCTCCTAGTGCAATAACTTGATAAAGAGGGATCGCATATTCTAGGTAGTTCATCTCAACGAGATCCACTTGGCAGCCATGTGCTTTTAACATATCCATGACATCAGATATCTTTTCCCTTACTTCAAAATCGATTTGATCACTCATATAGTAAGTCGGAACGGCAATCTTAA
>artificially_reared_2__coassemble_160_pt1 | contig 44942 bp, 34 predicted proteins | sample artificially_reared_2__metabat2_low_PE_043 | metagenome-assembled genome bin artificially_reared_2
CAATCAACGTAAATCCTTTTGAATTTGACTTCATATTCTCCTCCTATTATACGATAATAATATATCATTATTTTAACTAAGAATCAAGCTATTTCATGCGCCGAGCTCGTAAAATCCCATGATTTTACAATTGATCCAATACAAAAAAACATCCCATAGGATGTTTTATGCTTTTCTATATTTATATGTGTATTTTACTTCTACTTTTACATTTGGTTGTTTTACAAATTCTTCTAATGTCGTTCCAACCGTCTGTTCAAATTTACTTGCACTTACGTAATTATCTAATAATGGTAAAGAATAAATATCGTATTTATATCTAAAACGTGATCTCACTTGGATTTCTTCTGTACGATATCCACGGTTCGTATCATCGAGTCTTGATTCTTCATCGTAGCTAGACCATGACGTTGTAATCATCGTTTCATCATCACGATATGGGAAACTTGAATTCGTAACAGAACTATACGATATGTACCGTCTTGTTGCACCGTTACACCAACGCCACATTAAATCCGTATAAGAATACATTGGAGACTCATTATCTTTTTCAGTGTATTTTTCCCCAGGTTGTTCGACTGCATACTTTCCATTTTTCCAATATACTTTCTTTTTACCATCCATGTAATACCAACGATATCCTATCTCTCTCGTAATAGAACGATAGTCTTTTTCATCCGGGTAAGAAAGTGACCATGGAGATGGATCCGATTCAATTTGTGATGTTTCATCCTTTGTTGCATATCCGCTTGGTTGCTCGGAACTATATGCAGAACAATTCGCATTCGGGTTAGAATAGAATTTCCACATTTTATCCTGATAACGATAGTAATTTTTCTTCTCCTCTTCGATCGTTACAATATGTGCATCTACTGGTGCTTCTGGAATCAAATCCATTTGTTTTGGTAAGTTTATCTTATATTTTTTATCTTTTTTAGATTCCAATTGATCTTCCGTCAAATAATCACTCCACATACCGTAATTAGTTTCAAACGTGTAATAATTATAAGAAGGTACCAACTCTACATACACATTCCCAGATGGCATTTTATCTGATTCTTTCCAGTTTCCATATCTTTCTTCCGTCGCACAGAAACCACAACCAGTTAGATTCACTGCCATATGATAATCTTCTTTATATTTTGTAATCGTCACTTTTCCTTTGCAAGCATCTTTTCCATTGTTTGCTTCTTCACTCGATAGCGTACCGTCTTTAATTAAATCATCGATATCCAATGTAATAGATTTTCCTTCTACTGTTGGTAATATTTTTTGTTCTCTTGCAGAAGAAAGTGCTGCACTCTCGATCGTATCTTCGATTTTATTGCATTTCTTATTTTTACTACTCTTTTGTACGATAATAAAAATAAAAATGATAATAAAGACAACAAGAGCAACAATACCGATTCGAATCATTAAAGTTTTTTTATCAATTTCCTTATGTACAATTGGTGCTCCTTCTGCATTTACATATCCTTCCTGCTTCATTTCAGTCCCTCACTTTATAGTATTATCATAGCATAAATCAATTGGTTTGAAAAGAAAAAAGATGAACTAATCATCTTTTGGTACCATAATTTCATTTTCTTTTGGTATCGCTATCGTATCCTGTAGCGAGCTTGGCTTGTAATTAAAAATTTTTTGATTTTTTAACGCATCATATATAGATGGAGCCCCTACAAAAGTAAACAGTCCTACCCATATCGAATCCAACCATGAAACGTCGTAAAAAACATTCGCAAACGGCATTCCGACAAGAAAAGAAAATAAGAAATTTAACAAACATACTTGCCATTTTTTTCTGACGAACTTCATCGATTTACACTTCTGTATGAATACCATACTAATCATACTAAACGTAACACTGATGACAAGTAAATCGAGTAATTTAGCCGGAAATAATTGTTCCATTTATCATACACCCTTCCTCTCCTACTTTCTTATATTCCGTATAAAAATTATTTTGTATTGATTTCAACTAGTTTTGAATATATTTTAACAGGTGATATGTGTGAAAAAACTAGTTTTACTACTCTTGTCTATCATTATTTTTGTCGGTTGTGAAGATAAAGCGATCGTACGAGAAAAAGTAAAAACGATGATTCGACAAACGGAATATCAAAAAGTAGCAATCAATTACCCTATTACCAATCATGAGAAATTGGATGCGCAAATAAAGAAAGATGTCGATCTCGACTATCAAAAATTTCAAAGAGATACAAAACCTCTCTCAACACCATCCGAATTTAATCTATCTTATACTTATGATATACTGCATGAACGATATGTAATGATTACTCTCACGACAATGTCACAATCAGATGCATTAGAACATTCAAACAATAAAATTCATACATATGCATTAGATCAAAAAAAAGAAAAAATATTGACACTCGAAGATTTCATTTCTAAAGAGGAATTAAAAAAAATTCTACCACTTATCAAAGAGGCATTACTTTCTAAATATAAAGACTGTATTTTAATGGAGAAATTTTCAGAAATGATGGTGCCTGATTTTGATAAGTTTTCTCTCTTTACACTAACGGAAGATTATCTCATCTTGTATTACAATCCAAATCAATTGACAGCCGGATATGAAGATATCATTTCTATAGAACTTCCTTTAGATAAGATTGATTTAAAAATCGAATTCGAGAGAGGTGTTTTCGAAGAAGAAGAACACGATGTAATTTCCATACCGGAAAAAGTAATCGATCCTAATAAAAAAGTCATCGCACTTACCTTTGACGATGGGCCTAGCTATTATACAGAACAAATTTTAAATCTCTTAAAAAAAGAAGAGGTAACAGCTACTTTCTTCTTAATTGGAAATAAAATTAATCGATACCAAAAAACGGTCCAAACGATGTTGAAAAATGGAAATGAAATTGGAAATCACTCTTTTTCACATAAATGGCTAACAAAATTAGATCATGATGGTCTACAAGAAGAAATTACCTTGACACAGAATGCAATCAAAAAATTAACGGGATTTACTCCGCGCGTATTTCGTCCTACTTATGGTGCTGTAAACGATGATTTAAAAAAGCAAGTGAATTTAACCCCTATCATGTGGACTGTCGACTCATCTGATTGGAAGATCAAAAATGCAAATACGATCGCAAATCGTGTTTTAAAATCTTGTCAAGATACATCGATTATCTTAATGCACGATACACATAAACGTTCTTATGAGGCATTAAAAATCATCATACCGTCTTTGAAAGAAAAAGGTTATCAATTTGTGACTGCAAGTGAATTAGAGACAGTCAAAAAAATTCGAGCAAGGGCAAAATTCGATGCAGCAGAATGATACGACAGAACAACAAATCGAACTACTTACGATACAACTGATTGCCGCAATGGGATTTCTTCTTACCGTTGTCATATCTATCATTCTAACCTATGACAAAATCCTTTCTCTTTCTGATCAACCGCGCCTCTTTTCGGATGAATATGCGAGAAAATTAAGTTACTTCAACAGTGTTTTAATCATCATCGTCGTATTGATTTATCTTTACGTAGGATATGGAAATATTCAAATCGCAAAAAAAGAAGGAAAAAGGGCAACGAATTTATATTTACAAGAATTTAATTCGGCACTTGCCTTTCTCGCCGCAATTGTCGGCTATTATATCGTCACTCACGATTCTTCTAATGGATTTACGATTGCCGATACCGCATTATTATAATTTGCTAGGCCGTATGTTATTTGAAAAGCAGGCAAATAACATACGGCCTATAAAAAAGAGATGCTTGCACATCTCTTTTATCGACTCTTGTTTTTCGTCGTTATTTTAGCTAGCAGTTTATCTTGTATCTCTTTATCTATATGTAAATTAGGATTGATATCTAATAAATAGAAAAAGTTATGGATTTCTTGTACAGTCAATAATTTTATATCTGGGATAAACGCTGGATTAATCATCATATCAAATTTACTAGGTGGAGAAAATAAAATAAATCCTTTTCTTTCGATCAAATATCTTACTTCTTGATCCTCATACATCTCTTGATAATCTTTCCATCTCGGAGTAGTTCCATTAGATTTTTGATACTCTTCTTCTTCTCGTTTTATAAATGCCTCACTTGTTACAAGTTCTTTTGCATATTTTGCATGACTTAAACAATGTAGTGAAAAATCACTTTGTCTCACAATATAACAAGCTTCATTGATCGTATCAGTGGGAACGACGAACAATTGATATCCAGGTTCAACCAAATGAAGAGGATATAAATTAAAATCATAGTATTCTACTTCTTCTACATAATTTGATCCGATGAATTTTCCTCGCGTTATTGTCTTTGTATTTTCCTTATCCATAGATCACCTTAGAAAAGACTTAATTGACTTGATTCTTCCATGCCGTCTAAGATTCCCATCATTCTCATTTTTTCAATTAATGTTCCTGAAACCTTAGCTCTCTTTTGTAAATCTTCGATACTCAAAAATTCAGCCTTTTCCCTTTCTTCTACAATTTTCTTCGCAACTGTATCTCCTAATCCGTCGATCGTTCTAAATGGTGGAATTAAAGTCGTTCCATCTTCGTCGATTACAAACTTCATAGAATCGCTTCGTTTTAGATCGATATTTCCAAACGTAATACCACGTGCGGTTGCCTCTAAGGCAATTTTCAAAACTTCGACAACTTCTAAGTCTTTATTACTTGCCTCACCTTTTCCCATATTATTGATTTCTATAATTCGATTTTTAATTGCATCATATCCCTTGATCATCGTTTCGATGTCAAAATCTGTACATCGAACAGAGAAATAAGATGCATAATACCAATTCGGATGGTGAACTTTAAACCAAGCAATACGGAATGCACTAATAACATAGGCAGCTGCATGGGCTTTCGGGAACATGTACTTAATCTTAGAACATGAATCGATAAACCAATCGGCGATTTTCGCTTCCTTCATTTCTGCTTCATATTTTTTCCATGTTTCCGGATCTTTACTTGCCTTTCCTTTACGGACAAACTCCATAATTTTAAATGCTTTGATTGGTTCTAGTCCATTGTACATAAGATATACCATGATATCGTCACGACATCCGATAACTTTAGCAAATGGAACGACGTTGTTTCGAATCAATTCTTGTGCGTTTCCAAGCCATACATCCGTTCCGTGAGAAAGACCAGAAATTTTGATCAACTCGGCAAATGTCTTCGGTTTTGTATCCTGTAACATTCCAATCGTAAACGGTGTTCCAAACTCTGGAATTCCAAGGGTTCCCGTCTCACACATAATTTGTTCTTTCGTAACACCTAATGGCTTTGGAGAACAGAAAATATCCATCGTATCTTTATCATCGAGTGGAACTTTGGTCACATCCATACCAGATAGGTCTTGTAACATACGTAACTGCGTTGGATCGACGTGTCCTAAAATATCCAATTTTAATACGTCTTGATCGATTGCATGGTAGTCAAAATGAGTCGTACGCCACAAAGATGTCGCATCATCTGCTGGATATTGGAACGGTGTAAAATCGAATACATCCATGTATCCTGGAATAACGACGATTCCACCTGGGTGTTGTCCTGTCGTTCTTTTTACCCCAGTACAACCAGCTGCCAGACGTTCGATCTCAGCAGATCTCATATGAATTCCTTTATCCTCACAATATCCTTTTACAAATCCAAATGCTGTTTTCTCGGCAACGGTACCAATCGTTCCGGCACGATATACATTATCTACTCCGAATAGTACTTTTGTATATTCATGTGCTTTCCATTGGTAATCTCCTGAGAAGTTCAAATCGATATCAGGTACTTTATCGGCATTGAATCCGAGGAATGTCGCGAATGGCATGTCTTGTCCTTCTTTGTGCATCCACGTACCACACTTTGGACATTTCTTATTTGGAAGGTCAAATCCACTGGAATATTTTGCACCCAATGCTTCTCCGTCCTCTTCAAAAATACTGTGCTTACAATTTGGACAGATATAATGTGCAGGAAGTGGATTTACCTCCGTAATTCCCATCATCGTAGCAACGAAACTTGATCCTACGGATCCTCGGCTTCCTACGAGATAACCATCGTCATTTGAATGCTTTACAAGTTTTTGGGCAATTAAGTAGATAACGTCGAATCCACCACCGATGATTCCCTTTAATTCTTGTTCAATTCTCTCTTCGATAATCTTAGGGAGAGGATCTCCATATAATTCATGTGCCCTTCCATATACAAGTTCATTTACCGTTTCTACAGAATTTTCGATTTTTGGAGAAAATGGGACTCCTCCAGTTTCGATAATTACTTCGATAATATCTACCATATCGGCAATCATATTCGTATTCTTTACGACGATTTCCTTCGCTTTTTCCTCTCCTAAGAAAGCAAAATCTTCTAACATTTCCGTCGTCGTTCTAAAGTGATAACTTGGAATCTCTTTAATGTTGCTGCGTGCTAAAGGATGTCTTCCACCACCTGGAACTTTTTGGTTGACAATGATTTCACGATATATCTTGTCATCTTTTGTCAAGTGATGTACATCTCCAGTTGCCACGATAATTTTTCCTGCTTCTTCCGTAACACGTACAATTTTTTTGATGTGATCTATCAATTCTCGTTTTGATGCGAAATCGTTCATCTGTAACAAGTGATCATAGCAATCGAGTGGTTGTACCTCTACATAGTCGTAAAAGTTAATAATGTTCGTTAACTCCTCGTCGCTCTTACTTCTCGCTTCTTTGAAGACTTCTGATTCATAACATCCACTTCCAATGAGCAATCCTTCTCTGTGTTTTTCGATCTCACTACGAAGAATACGTGGTGTTTTATATAAATATTTCGTATTGGCATAACTAATAATTTTGAATAGGTTTTTGAGTCCTGTTTTATTTTTTGCCAAAATATTGACGTGATGAGAACGTCCATATTTGTGAATTTCATCTTTCGATACGATCTTTTCTAAATCACGCAATGTTTCATAATTACGATCGTTTAATTTTTTCAACATCTTGTGCAATACGAGCGCTGTTCCTTCTGCATCGTAGTCTGCTCTATGGTGAGCATCTTCATCCCATGGCACATTATATCTCTTGACTAATGCAGATAGTCCATGACGTGCAAAATTATTATCCATCGTTCGAGATAACTCTAATGTATCGAGAACGGTATTTTCAAAAGTTCCTAAGTTATATTTTTTATATGCCATTTCAAGGAATGATACGTCGAATTTGGCATTGTGAGCAACCATTGGTAAATCTCCGAACCACGCGATAAAGTCACGCACAGCCTCTTCTTCCGATGGCATTCCAACTAACATCTCATCTGTTATATTCGTAAGTTCCACTATTTTAGCTGGTAGTTTTCTCTTTGGATCTATCAATTGATCGAAGCGATCTAAAATTTCTCCATTACAGATTTTAACAGCACCTATTTCGATAATGGAATCTTTTCCTCCGGCGTTGAATCCGGTCGTCTCAAGATCGAATACTACATAAGTCGTCTCTAATAATGGTGAGTCATCCGGACGAATAATAATATCGACCGTATCATCTATTAACGTTAATTCAGTTCCGTAAATAGCCTTGAATGGTTCTTCTCCTTCAGCTAAATTCTTATTGATGTCGCAGATCGTATGGTAGACATCCGGGAACGCTTGTCCCCCGTTATGATCAGTAATTGCTACCGCACGGTGTCCCCATTTACGTGCTTGCTTCACTAATTTTTTAGCATCGACGACCCCATCCATCTGGCTCATCATCGTATGAGCGTGAAGTTCTACTCTCTTTTCCTCTGCTTCATCTTTGATTTCTTCCACTGGTCTATCTAATGCGTTAATATCACGAATCGTAACTGTCAATTCTTTAGAATATTGATCATCTTTTGCATTTCCACGGAAAACATACCAGTTTCCTACTTTGACATTCTTTTTGATATGTGCAAAATCATCTGCGTCGTTTACAAACATCTTTGCATAGATACTATCTGTGTAATCCGTAATTTTTAAAGTGACGATCTTTAATTCCGTTCTCGTATCACGAACTTCCATTCCGAAGATGTGACCTTCAAATACAACGCTATTCATTTCTCCTAGAATATGATCGATATGCATGATCTGTTCTTCGATTCTACGTCCGACAATAACATCTGGATCATCTGTATCCTGAACCAATTTTCGAGAGTAGCCTTTTTTGGAAAATTTCTTTGATGGTTCTCTCGGTTCTTCCACTGGCGGGATTGGATCTGGCATATGTTCTGGTAATGGTGCGTGCATTTCTTCGATAATCTCATCATAAACTGCATGAGAAAGAGTTGAATCGATTTCTATTTCCAATAGCATCTCTCCAAACCCTGCATGCTCAAAATATTTAATCAGTTCACTTTGAATATGTTCTATTTGCATCTTCTCCGCCTTACAACTAACGACGATGGTTAATGTCCCATCTGTAAGTGTCGGTTGGCTATTTAAAAAAGTTTGATATAGTGGATGCTCCTTCGCATAATTTGATATATACTTTTTAAAGTACTCAGGTATATATTGCTTTAAAACACGCTTTGCAGTAAAGCGTACGTCTACTTTACGAATCGTTGGAAATCCCTTTGGCAAGTATTCCAAGAATTTCTCGTACTCTTCTACTGGCAACGTGCTTTCTAATTCTATTAAAAAATGATATTGATCTTTCGCTCTATTTCCGATAATTCTTTTCAAGGTTGCATTCTCATAGTAAGAATAACTTTCCTTTGGCAATTTGATTTGATCCAGTAATATTTTCATTTTATCTTGCATACAATCACCTACTTATCTAGTATATCAAAAAAAAAGATATTACGGTAGCTCGCGCGAATATCTTTTTTACTTTTCCTTCATTTCTTCTCGCTTATCGACTAAGAGATAAAATGCAACGAGAAGGGAGCATAAGAAAACTAAGAAAATGATATATAACTCATGAAGATTCCACATTTCATAAGTCGTATAAAATCCTAAACATCCAATCGTTAGAGTTAATATAAATGCAACGATTCGATACCACATACCAGAATGACTGAAGCGATTTAGATAAAGACAGCTTAAGCTTAACACGATCAAAATCGATAAATACGTTCCAAGATAAGGCACTAGTAATAAGTATCCACCAAAACTAAATAAACTCGTAAACAAACTTAACGTAATCCACTGTATGATTCTATGGTATCGATTATACCAACTTACATGATCGTCTTTCTCTATATAATTTTCGATCAACGCTACAAATTTTTTATTGTTTGTTTTATACTTCTTCGGTTTAAATTTTTTGACTTTTCGAAAAGCACTTTCTAACTCCTCTACAGAGGATACCCCAATAATATATTTTCGTTCTCCAAAATCTTCTATAATTTGCAATTGATGATCATTCGTATGTTCTTTATATTTTGATAATCTTGGAACTGCAATCACTTTTTTTCCATATTTTAAAGCTGTTAATATAGATCCAATCCCGCCATGCGTAATCACTAAATCGGCTTCTTCCATATATGATTCAAACTCATCCATTGGAAGTAAATCAAAAATTTCCATACGTTTCGATTCAAACTTCGTATCTCCTGCTTGTACAACGACGCGATCTTGAATCACTTTTTTTTGTATCAAACGATCGATTTCTTCTAATAAACGATGAAAACTTTTATCTTGTGTTCCAAGTGTAACTAATATCATAAAACGCCTCCTTTAGTAAATCCATCCTCCATATGTTGCATCTGGATATAGTTCTTGCATTTCTTTCCACTGTACAACAAACAAATCAGAGATCGGATATAATAATCTTCCCGTAATCGTCTTTGTTTTCTTATTGGCAAATGTTTCTACATAGATAATTCGACTTCCGAAAATCTTCCCAATACAACAAATGGGTCCAGCCGTATGTGCTCCAGTTGTAATAATGTAATCTGGATGAAATTTAAAATAGAAATAAAGACTTTTCAAACAATTTAAAAATAATTTTACAGGATAAGTTAACATATGATCTTTCGTACCATAAATCAAAAAATTAACGCGAGATGGATATTTCTTTTTTAAAGCAAGATTAGATTTTGTCTTCTCCGTTATAATATGATAATCCACCTTTTCAAACAAAAATTTTAGTTGTAATAATTCTGATAAATGTCCTCCTGTAGAGGATACAAATAATACGCGTTTTTTCATACTTCTTTCCCTTCTAACAAATCGATCCACTTTTCGATTACGACATCTTCACTATATTGTCCTACGAGTTGATGTCCTCTCTTTCCCATCTTTCTTCTCTTTTCTATACTTCCCATTAATGTCTCAACAGCTCGTTCATATTGATCAAAATCGCGATGCTTGATCAAGAATCCACTTTTTTGATCTTCTATAATTTCACGTGCTCCTTCAGCACTATCAAAAGCAACACATGGAAGTCCATGACTCATCGCTTCTAATAAGACAATTCCAAATGATTCCGTATGAGACGTCATCAAATAAATAGAAGAACGATGTAATAGATCATCGATATATTCTTTCTTTTGAAATCCGTGAAACGTAACTTTCTTTTGAAGACGATGGAGTTTTGCAAACTCTTGCAACTTTGAAAATTCTTTTCCATCCCCTACGATATCCAAGTGCCAAGTTGGATCATGTTTTACTAGTCTTTCATATATTTTCAATAAATCCATATAACCCTTTTCTGGAGATAGCCGACCAACGGAAACAAATCTTTTTTCCGTTAATGATGATACTTCCTTTGGAATCGTATCGATAATATTAGGAATATAGACACACTGACAGTTCGTGCTAGATAGTTTTTCCTTGTAAAATTCAGTTAGATCTCGACTCACTAAGACGAGCGTATCTAATTTTCTATTTGCCTTTACAATTTTATTTGCATACTTCATATTTCCATGATGATGATTATGCTCCCAACCGATTTTGAACATCTGTGAATTTCCATATTTTCCTAACCATCGATCTAAGATATCACGCGTTGCGATTACGATATCTGCATCGCACTGTTTGATGTACTTTATCATCGATGTTTTGCGCAATCGTAAAACCTTACAAGCTCGCAATCCTTCCTTTAAGATGGAAATCGGATTTTTACGATGCACTGCACTTGCAAATTCATCTCTATTTGGTTTTACTCCTGGATTTAAATAGACAACTTTGACTCTTTTATCTAACGAAAAAGCAGGTTCTTCTTCTAATTGATAAATGGAAGCAATCTCTACTTCGTATGTAACAGCTAAAGCATTGGCGAGCATCGTAAGTGCCTTTTCGATCCCTCCATAGCCTAAGTGTAATGCTAAAATCGATATTTTTTTCATAACGATCACCTAAGTTTATTATACATGAAACGAAAGAATAAGAAAAGGAAAGTACCAAACTTTGTACTTTCCTACTCTAAAAATTTTTTTCTCGTAATAAAGTTAAATACCATAACTACTGCTGTTGCAGCGATCTTTGCAAGCATGTAATGTACGAGCAATACTTCTGATACGATATACATAATGATATCGTTAATGAGAAGTCCAATCGCACTCGTAATCACAAATAAAATAAAATTTCTCTTCGCATCTTTTTCTTTATTGACATCGAATACCCAACGAATGCTTGCCCAGTAATTATAAAGAACCGAGATCACGAAAGATAGTGTATTTGCAAGAATCGTTGGAAAATGACCATATTCTTTAAATATGTACAAAAAGGCAAAATCGATCAGAGTTGCAAATACCCCGACGATTGCAAATTTAAAGATTTGAACTAGTAATTTTTCGAGATGGTCAGAAACATGAATATGACATATCGTAAGACATCTATGAATTAACTTCTCAATCTTATCTTCTTTCTTTGCCATTTTATCCCTACTTTCTTTTATTCTGCCATAATGCGGTCTTCAAATAACTCTTTGTAATCAGAGTATGACTTATTAAACTGATCTTTCAAATACTCTTTATCTTCGGTCGAATAGTCCTCGATCTTTTTATAAATTTTTAGAGTACCTCCAGGAACCTCAAATTCTTTTTCTAATTGATAATTACTACGAATCGGAGTATCTTTCTCGATCGCATTCCATAAAACTTCTACTACTTGTTGATCTTTTAAATCTAAGTGATGTTGAACTGGCGTAACTAAATATACATAAGTTGCGTTGTAGATTTGATCAGAAAATCCGTCTCGTAAATCTACGTTCGGCGTTGCTAAAAACTTACTACGTAATGCAACATCCGGAAGATTATAGTTTGCAAACGTTTCATTATTGTACACATGAGAACTTGCTATCGTATAAATAGATAGCTCTGGTTCCTTTTCAATCATCTCTTGTGTATAATCTATGACTGGTTTTAAAGCTTTCCGATAGCCATCACGATATGTAAAATAAGTTTTGGTAAATACTGGAAGCCCCGGTTGAGGTATTCTCAAAATAGCAACACTATATGTCATGAATTGAATCAAACAAGCTAGTACTAATCCAACTTGATACAATCTTCGATTGTCGTTCTCTTTTATGTTTTTTGCAAGTTCCACCGTAAACATGGAGATGATAATTGTAATATTGAAAATGATCGTATAGTAATGATGTTGATCCATCGTTTGAATCGAATTAAATAGTAAAATCGTAATCACCATATTCAATACTAAAATGGCGATAAATTCTCTGCTTTCCTTCTTTCTTATCCATAGATAAACTGTTGCAACGACAAATAATATTGCAACGACGATTCCTAACTTTGTGATCAAATCCCATAATTGAATTAACAATCCACCATCTAAGTAAGCACTATAAGCTGTCGCATAATTTCCCTTTATAATATGTTCAATCATCTCGTGAAAGAATAATAATATGACGCTCGAAAAAGAAATTCCTATGATGAAAACATTCTTAGCCTGCTTCCATAATTTACATTTTCGATTGACAAACAACTTACGAATGATATACACAATTGCAATGGAAATGAAATAAGAAACTGTAAAATAAACATAGTATCTTCTCAAGACAATCGTAAAGAAGAAACATAAAGCCAGAATGACCGTTCTCTTAAAATCAAAGGTTTCAAAATCATATCCATACGTATAATAGAAAATAATCAAGATCGGAATCACGCCTATAATATCTAGATATCCATCCAAAACAGAACCATAAATGAGTGGTGTTGTTAAGAACGGTATCAAAAATACCAATAGATATTTCCAGTCGTTTTTTTTCGCTTTATATATTTTTCTATACAGAAGCACATATAAGATATAAGCCGGGATCAACCCTACTATGACAATCGCCATTCCATAGTGAAAAAAGTCACCGTTAGACCACACAAAGAATGGTTGTAATAGCAAAGACGGCAATAGATTATAATCATCATGATTGATAGAGTAATACACATCAGATAAATTTTCACCGATGGATTTCGTCAAAAATGCTGCTCTTTGTCCTAATGTCGTAAGCCAATAAGTGGCATGGTCCCAAACTTTTATCAAATTATTACTTTCAAATATTGCTCCATACAGAAAAAAAAGTCCTAACAGGATACAAATAAATAGCAACAAAAATTTCAAGTTATCCTTTTTCATTTTTCCTCCTATATTATAATTCTTCTGCGAACTTTTTCTCACACTTATTAAATATAAAATATCCTAATATTAGTAATAATATACATCCACCCAATAATCCAAGAATAACTAACATATCTGGTGTTTTTTGATAATACAAAATATCACGATATGCTGTAATAATATGTACCATTGGATTTAAATTAAAGATTGCTCGGAATTGAGCTGGAATCATCGTAATTTCATATAATACTGGTGTCAAATAAAACCATAACATCATAAGAACACTTACGAAATACTCTAAATCTCGGATATATACGGTAATGGAAGATAAAATAAATGAAATAGCAAGTGAAAATATATATTGTAATAATACGATAAGCGGTAAATAAATAATACTTGCTCCAATTCCAATACCACTAATAAATAAAGCAGCTACGATAATAATACATGAAATTAAAAAGTTTAATAGATTACTCGTTACATTTGAAATTGGTAAAATCTCTCTCGGAAAATATACTTTTTTAATAATTCCTGAAGAAGCGATAATTGTCGATGTACTTTGACAAACCGTGGCATTAAAGAAGTTCCATGGAATCAAAGTAACGATTAAGAACATCGTGTAATTTTCTACCTGTACACGCATGATGAATGGAAAGACAAGTGCATATACTAAAAGTTGAAGTAGTGGGTTGATAAATGACCAGAGAACCCCAAGAAATGATTTCTTGTATTTTCCACGGAACTCTTTACGAATTGACGTCTTTAAAAATTCTCTATACTGATATAATTCTTTAAACAATTTCATCCTATCACCTCTTATGCACACTCTTTCAAGTATTCTTCGATTACTTTATCTGTTTTTCCATCTTCCCTAATTTTTCCATTATATAACCAAACAGAACGATCACATAAAAATTTAACGGCATCCATTGAGTGGCTGACAAATACCATCGTTTTTCCTTCGCTCTTTAACTCTTTCATCTTATTCAAACATTTTTCTTGAAAGTGTTGATCTCCAACCGCAAGAACTTCGTCGATCAGTAGAATATCTGCATCTACGTTAATTGCAACCGCAAACGCAAGACGCATATACATTCCTGAAGAGTATGTACGAATTGGATTATCTATGTAATCTCCTAGTTCAGAAAATGCGATAATATCATCGATACGCTTATCGATCTGTGCCTTATTTAATCCGAAGATAGATGCGTTAAAGTAAATGTTTTCTCTACCAGAAAAGTCAGGGTGAAATCCTGCTCCTAATTCGAGTAAAGACGTTAATTTCCCTTTAATTTCAATCGTTCCACTATTTGGATAAATAATCTTTGTTAATAATTTTAACAAAGTTGATTTCCCACTTCCGTTGACTCCAATGAGTGCGACTGTCTCACCTTTTTTTATTTCTAAATTGATATCTTGTAAGACATTTCTAACCTCTTTTTTATTACGATTAAAAAAGATCATTCTCTCTTTTAATGTATTCGCTTTATCATAGTATACATTAAAATGCTTCGATACATGTGAAACCTTAATCACAACATCATCTTTATTTTTGGATTTTCTCAAAACCATTCACCTCTTTCTCCCCATGGAGGTTATTTGCAATTAAATCGCGATAGGTCAAATGAATTCCGCGGGAAAGACTCACCTTTGGTTTCCATCCAAAATAAGTCTTAATTCGCTTTATATCTAACACATTTACAGGTACATCTTGTGACCTTGCCTCTTTATAAATAACAGGTACTTTTTCCCCAATCGCCGATTCGACTTCGTTTATTATATCACAGATAGAATGAGATTGTCCACTTCCAACATTGAACACTTTTTCTTCTACTGATCTATCCTTAACCATATCTAAAACATCGATTACATCATCGATATAAATATAGTCACGTTCCACTTTTCCGTCTCCCCAAACTTCGATTGGTTCTCCTTTGATCACCTTTTGTAGGATCACATTGATAAGCCCTTGTGTCATAGATTGATGAAGTGGTCCATAAGGATTAGACAAGCGTAATGAGACATAATCGAGTCCATATAAATGATGGTATAGATTCAAATATTTTTCAACTGCCAACTTTGTAATTCCATAAGAGCAGATCGGATTGTTTGGATGAGTTTCTGGGATCGGCACCTCTTTTGGAATTCCATAGATGGTTCCACCACTCGATGCAAACACTACCTTTTTGATTCCTGCTTCTACGCAAGCATCCAAAAGATTTACCGTTCCTATAACGTTCTCTTCTATATCACGTTTGATCTCACGATTGGAATTATTTGCATTCGTCGTACTAATCAAATGATAAACGACGTCGATATCTTTCAACATATCTTTGTACGTATCGATATTTGTAAAATTCCCTTGTTTATATAAAACCCCTTCTAAACATCTCGCCGGGTTTACATTATACTCAAGTACTCTAATGTCATGCCCTTCAGATAATAAACGTTGACATAAATTCTGGCCAATGAATCCTTGACCTCCTAATACTAATATTTTCATGTGTTCCTCCTATAATCCTAGGACTTGTTTTAATTTTTGCCTTTGATCTTCTACTTCTTTTAAAACTTGTTCTGAAACAGGATATTCCTTTTTGATTTCTTCTTGTATTCTAACAACTTCGTCATAGTGATTTTGCTTCTTCGTCGTCTTCGTTACGCTATTTGTATGAATTCGATGATAATTGAGAGGTTTTGCTACATATGCAACTTTTCCTCTTTTCAATACTTGAATGTAGAAATACCAGTCTCCTGCCAAATGGAATTTCGTACATTCTTCTAAGATATCGTGGTAATCACCATTTTTAAAAACCACACCTGAAGCATTGTAAATATAATTCTTTACGATCAAATAATTCGTAATTTCATCGATTCCATCATTGATATAATCAGAGTGGTATCTTCCATCTTGATGTTCGTCAGCTAAATCACTACATGTTTTTCGAATAACTCTTCCACGTTCGTTGATTTGTTTGGAATCAGAAAAAGCAAGGACTACTTCTGGATCTTCGAATTTTTTCACCATATTTTCTAAAAATTTCTTATCTGCTTGATCGTCAGCCTCTGCGATCCAAATGTAATCTCCTGTTGCAGCTTCAATTCCTTTTTGCCATTGTTTAAAGACACATCCACTGTTTTCCTCATTAAATATCATTTTGATTGGATATTTTTTTGCCATTTTTTCAATGACTGCACGACTTTTATCCGTAGAACAATCGTCTAACACGATAAGTTCATAGATAGGATACGTCTGTTTTTCGATTACTTTAATTCGTTTTTTTAAGTAACCTGCATAATTATAATTTGGTATGATCACACTTACTTTATATTTTTGTTCCTGCATTTTTTCACCTCATTTACATGCTTTCACTAATACTTCAATATAATGTTGAAAACTATGTTGATCACAAATTTTCTTAGCTCGTTTCCCTAACTTTTTACATAGTTTTGGATCATCTTTCAACATTTTCATTTTCTCGATCATCGCATCTATATCTTCGTAAGCGACGAGATATCCACTTTCATCATTTCGAACAATATCTTGAAATCCACCAGCATTTTGAAAAGCAATGACAGGTTTCTCTGCATTGAACGCTTCTAATACAACAGATGGGAATGGATCTTCTCTAGATGTCAATACAAATAAATTACATGCGTCATAAAACTTCATAAACGTCTCTTTTTCACCGATAAATCCAGGGAGTACAAAGTTTTTCAACTTATGAATTCTATCCCCATACGTAGATTTCATCTCTTGATCCAAAGTTCCAACCCATATAAAAGTATAGTCTTCTTCTTGAAGTTTTTCTGCCATTGTGACAAATAAGTCAAATCCTTTTCTCTTCTCTCCGAGACCTACATTTAAAATAATGAAATGATCTTTCGGAATTCCGTACTTTTCTTCCATATACTGACGAGATTTCTCGTGATCAAATTGATCATATTTCATGTATAGACCTTGTGGTTGAATCATCTCTTTTACGTGAATTGGCGCGATCGTTGCGAATTGATCTCGTACATATTTTGCCGGAAATACAGCTAGATCAGAATGTTCCGCAATTTCTTTGGCACGTTCTTCACATTTTAACAGACGAATGACTCCTGGAAGTTCATGAATGAGATTGACAGAAAAAATGTCATTTTCATGCAACAATGGGATTAAATCTCCAGTTGTCATCGTATTGGAGATCGCACTATCGTATCCTAGTTTTTTCAACGACTTTATATAATACTCATTCTTTTCTGGAGTATCGATAATAAACGTAGGTGCGATTTCTTTATATGATGCAATAATAGGTCCATCTCCACGAACAAGTGTTACAATTTGAATTCCTTGTCTGACAAATTCTTTCATCATATTCTTTAACAATGTCTCTGCTCCACCTAATCCACCACTGTGTCCAATTAAAATAATTCGTTTCCCTTGGGTTGGATAATATTGATTCACAATCTTCTCGACATCTTCAGTCTTTCGATTGCGAACAACACGATTATATAGAGCTGTCACATGTTTTGACTTTTTTGCTAACTCTTTTATTTTATTTTTCATCTGTGGTCTCCTCTAACTTATCTAATTTAAACATATATGTCTTACTATAGTTCGGATTATAAAATGGATCCTGTTTTACTTTTAATGCTTGATATGCTTCCTGGTCATAAGGAAGTTCTAAATTACCTGAACAAACGTATTCATTTGAAGAATCACATACATTGTAATATCCTTCTTTGATGAAATTTAAACAAATTTTGATCCAATCTATTTCTGTTGGTATTCCATCGATCTTTAGTTTTCGATTTACTTTCAAATACTTCTCTTTGTCAAATGCCATTACTTTCGTTCCTGGTACAGAATAGTTTACTGGTATTTTTAATTTTGGTTCTACCGCTGTTATTTTTTGACGTCCTGAATATAAAACATGTTTGAAATGATCTTTAAATAAAATCACTCCTGAAGACTTAAAGTAACTATTTCTCTTGCGAATAGAAGGAGAAACAGCTCCAACGTGATCAACAGCTGCAAATTGAATCAAACTATAGATTGAAGATTCTTTTTGCAATTGTGTTGTCGCATCCATCACAACGATATATTTTCCCTTTGCCTTCGCTACTAACTCGTCGAATGATTCTCCATTTGAAAGCAATATTTCCATACGTTTATAATCTGTAAATTTCTCAAGTTGTTCTTGACAACGTTTTGCCTTTTTATCATTTCCAGTAATAATTACTGTAATCATATTTGTTCTAGAAACTTTATACTTTGGATAATAGTATGGGAACTTCGGTACACGAGAAACATGACATGCGATTTTCTTCTTGTCAAAGTAATCTTGCAATGCTTTCTTTCCACGATCGAACGCATAACTTTTGTTACTCATAATCGCTGCTGTCGAACCTGGAATCATACGCCAATGATATAAAATTTTTGGAATATGATAAATATTTTTATCTTTCGTTGCAGCTACGACACGTAAGAATAAATCGTAGTCTTGTGCTCCTTCATATCCAACGCGGAATCCGTGAATCTTGTCCATGATAGATCTACGAATCGTCGTAAAGTGACAAAGATAATTATAACAGAAAAATAATTCCGGAGACCAATCTGGCTTGTAAGTTGGGAAACATAAATTTCCATTCAGATCCATCTTATCTTCATCACTATATATAAGATCTAACTTAGGATTTTGATTCAAAGCTTTTACAACTTGGTATAATGCGTCTTTTGTTAAAACATCATCATTATCTAGTAATGCAATAAAATCCCCTGTTGCGATCTCTAACGCTGAATTTGTCGCACGAGAAATATGCCCATTTTTTTTACGATATACAACCTTAATTCGTTCATCCTTCTCTTTATAAGCATCCAATACTCTTTTAATCTCTGGATCTGTCGAACAATCATCTGCGATACAGAGTTCGAAATTTGGATACGTCTGCTCTAATACAGATTCAATACAAGCTTTTAAATAAACTGTAGGTACGTTATAAACTGGAACTAAAATAGAAATCAATGGTTGATATTCCATCTCTTTATAAGGTTCCTGTTCTCTTTTTTCCTTTTCTAAAGCCCATGTGCGATATTGAAATGAATTATTCGGATTTACATAATATTGTCCTTCTTTTCGATATTGTCTATTTTCTACAACAGAAGATACATATCTATGAATCAACTTTGGATTTAATAATTTGACATTTTGCTTTTTTATTACTCGCATACTTTTCCCAGCGAGATGATAAATACGGTTTGCTCCCTTTTCCAATGTAGTCGTTGGAATACGAGAAGAGAAAATCTTATATTTTTTTCCATCGACAAGAGCAGAAATTTTAATATTCTTATACTGTTTTTCTACAGGTATTGTATATTCAAACCCGTAGTTACTCTTGTCTTTTTGATCTGTATATCTCTGACAAATATCTACTCGATACTCATTTGGACGAGCTCGAAGAACTTCTTTCTTATCGAGTTCTACAATAATTTCACAAGATGGTAAAAAAGCCCATCCACGTATAAATAATTTTTTACTATCGATATCAAAGAAATATTCATCTAAATGATAATGTTTCACTTTAAAACCTCCTTCAACCAAGTTGGAATTCCAGTTACTTTGTGTTTGAAATCCCGATGTGCCCTTCTTATCGCTCTTATTTTTTTCCACTTATCTTTTTCAAATAAAACTATTTTTATTGCTTCTTTCCTGCTATTAGAAAGTTCTTGTTTACAAAATGTAGGAAAGTCATGTTGATACATTTCGTTGATATACAAGCGATTGCGAACGATAAAATAACGTCGCATCGCACTGTGATTGGTAAACGATACCGTTTTTCCAAATAGTCTTTTCGTTCCAATATTTCCTAGAGAATGCTTCAAATGAATTTCATCAAACACTTTGATTTGATATCCGTGTTTTCTTATATTCAAACAGTACTCTTGATCGATTCCATCGATAAAAAACCAATCTTTCATCCCACCAACTTCTTGAAATATATTTAAATCTAGTATATTTCCTGAAGTCATTACTACCAATTGATCCGTTTCGATCGCATGATTGATACTTTGACTATTGGTAACGTGAAGAGGGGTGAAAATAGCCACTTTTTCGTAATTTCCTGTCGAAATTTCTTCTTTCATTTTTTTCAGTCCCTCTGCTTCAAATCGGCTATCCTGATCCATCGTCAAAAGATATCGATATCCCTCTTCATTTGCGAATTGAGCGGCCTGATTTAAGGCAAACCCTATTCCCTTATTTTCATCGTTCTTAATATATTTTGCTTTCTTCATCGTAAATAAATCCCGATGACTTTCTTCGCTATTATCAATAATATATAAGCGATCTAATTCACCTATATACGTCTTTATATTTTCTATCACATCTTCTTCAGGGTGAAATAAAACTACAACACCACATAACTTCATAGATATCACACTCTCTAATATTTTTTATAAGCAATATTCCGATCCACAACACCCGAGATTCCAGCAACAGTTCCTTCTGAAGTATATTGCCATATCTCATATGGACCATTATAGGAACTTGGGTGAGATAACGGATCGTCCTTAGATGTATAATGCGCTAACCACACCTCATAATTTGGAAGTTGACTCATATCTAAATTCAACTCTAAAAATGATTTGTTTGAATATACCATCGGTTTATAACCATAACTAGTAATTCGATCCATAAACGCTTTTACGATAATCGTACGTTGCTGTGTCGTTAAAAAGTCTGCTCTTCCCGCATTCGTACCAGTAAATTCTGTATCGATCACGATTGGTAATTTCACTAAGCCTCCCGCTTGATAAGCATTTAAACGACTTACTACAAAATCGGCTTCCTCGATTGCCTCTTCTACCGTAATTGCTTGACTGTAAAAATAGATTCCAATTTCTACACCAGCATCTCTTGCCCCAATTAAATTTTGATAAAATTTTGGATCTTCCACAATCGCCCCTGTTCCATATCCACGGTATCCAGCACGGATGATGGCAAATGAAATGCCATCGTTGCGGACTGCTTGCCAATTAATATCTTTTTGATAGCTTGATACATCGACTCCAAAATAAATATTATCGTATAATACTACCTCTTTTGTCGTTTCATCTAAAAGCTCATTTAATTTAGAATACCATCTAATTGTCAATTTATGACGTCCTTCTGATAACTTAGATATATCTATGTTGGTTGCAAACCCTGGAGTCGGATTCGTTGCAGCGCCACCATATCCAGGAACAGATGCTATGACATCAGGTCTAGGACCATATGCCATCGTAGCATTTTGATCAACACCATCTACATATACTTTGATGTAAGAACCTGGTAGTTCTGAAAGTGCCCATCCTCCTACGAAAAGTACGTCTTCATTGAGTAAGTTTGAATGCGGAGCTTCCAAGTTGACAATTCCATCGTATTTCTTCAGATAGAAAGTTCTATCTAACGATTGAATCACATCATTTGTAATCAAATCGACAGTCTGAATTGTGATTGTATGTTTGCCATCTTTAAACTCTTCCATATTAAGTGTTCCACGGAAAAATGGCTTTGGATTTGTCGCAAGTCCACCGTAGTTATCTCCAATTGCTGCAATCACATCTTCAGACTCACTCCGTGTAAGTTCGACATTTTGAAGAACTCCGTCGATCAATACTCTAGTTGTCTTATTTACCGCATTCGATACATCCCATCCTGAAATAGCCATAGAACGGTTTACAGTCTGTTCTGGTTCAGGACGATTTAAAATGATTTTTCCTTCATATTTTTTCAAATAAATTTTAACATTTTTTGAAATGATAATTTCCTGTGTATTTTTATCGATCAATCGAACGCTTAGTACATGCCATCCATCTTTATGCTGTTTCATATCGATGTTCGCATAAAAACCAGGTTTTGGTGTGTAAGTAATTCCACCATAACCACCATTCATCACATCGTGGACGTCATCTCTCTCAATATAAGTAATCTCACTATCGATTTTTTGATCATCGATTGCAATTTCAATTTCTTTTTCTTTCGTATTGGCTAATGCCCAACCACTTACTGTCATCGTATCTTTGACATTTTGTGTCGGCTGTTCAACAGTTAAATTACTTTCGTATTTTTTCAAATAGAACGTTCTAGTAACTTCTTTCAATACAGCTTGATTATCACGATTGAGCACCATGATCTTGACTGTATGTTCTCCATCTTTATATTGTTTCATATCAACATCTACGGTAAATCCCGGTTTCGCATTGGTATCGATTCCACCATACCCTTGATTCATCGCAGCATGTACATCAGGTCGTTCCCATCTAGAGACATTTCCTGTCGCTTCGACTCCATCTATCAAAATTTTTAATTCATTGTTTCGATAAGCTGATAAGTACCAACCGTCTATCTTAACTGCGTGATCTTCCACTTGCGTTACTTTCGGTAAATCTAAGTTGATATGCGTTTGATAAAGATCGAGCATAATATTTTTATCGCTTCTACAAATGACTTCTCCTGTTTTCGGATTGATCGCACGTACAGATATCACATGGTTTCCACTTTGAAATGGAGTTAAATCAATCGTCGCTTGAAATCCTGGTTGTGCAGTCGTCGCTTTTCCACCATATGCATTCCCCATCACTTGAAATACATCAGGACGATCTACTCTAACAATGTTTGCGTCCACTTTTTTATCATCTACATAGATTTCTAACGATGCATCTTTATTCTCAGTTAAAGTCCAACCACCAACCGTTACGTGACTTCCCACTGTACTAATTTTAGGTGATTCCAAAGTCATATTTCCATCGTATTTTTTGACTGTAACATTTCTAGAATCGCCCGTTAAGACTTCTCCATTGTTTCGGTCTACAATTTTGACTTCTAAAAAATAATTACCGTCTTTCTGATTATCTATATCGAAGATAGAGTAGAAGCCAGGCGTTGGATTTGTAGTAGCATCTCCATATCCTTTAATTGCTGCTAAAACATCAGGTCGACTCCCTCTCGCCGTTGTTGCATTCACTTTTTTCCCGTTTAAATAATATTCAATCTGTGCATACGGATTACTGCTCATCAACCATCCACCAACCACGGCTTCATTTTTCCATGTGGCTTGTTGTGCTGGTGTTTCCAAATGTAGTATAGTTTTCGATTTCTGTAATGTAAAATAAGAACTATACTGATATAATACCTCTCCAGTATATGAATCTACAACATTGATTGTCAATATATGATTTCCATCCATATAGGCAGATAAATCAACCATAGTATTAAAACCTGGTTGATTATTGTTTTGATTCTTTTGGAACCCTGGATTTGCATTTACAACATCACCACGTGCAAAACGGTTAAGTGCTACAGATAATTCTTGATTATCTACATATATATGAATATCTGGATGATTGCTATCTGTCATGAGCCATCCACCAATGATGACATTGCGCCCTACTACGGTATTTGGCTGTGGAGATTCAATGTACATCGACGTTCTCGTCTTTGCTTTTACTCCCGGAATGCATAACATGAAAGCGAATAACAAAACTCCAAAAAATATAATCTTTTTATTTTTTTTCATCCTATCACCATACCCTTTCACATTATAACATAGTACATAACATCCAACAAAAATTAAACAGCTTCTATATAATCGATCGCTTTTTTCTTCATTGATTGTAACGGTTTAATATACTTACATATTTTCGCTAACAATTTTCTAATTGCTTCGACAACTAGACATCCGACAAAAATAACAAGTGCCGTAAATAAGACGTATACAACCATAAACTTTCCATCCATATACGGTCCGACATCAAATGGTTCATACATGAAGAAATTTCTAAAGTAGAAGTTTTCATGTAACAAGTATACACCAAATGTAAGTCCTGCCACGTAATTGATCACCCTGCTTTTAATCGTAAGCGTTCTAAAAAACATAAAATAAGCGACACTTTGAATCATAACTAACGGACTATTGTACGTAAATATTCCGATTAACAAACGTCCTGAATTTAATGCTTCTCCAGCATCCTTTAAAAACGGGCTTGTCGTTTCAAGTAAATCAAGGGACAAATAATATAAAGCCACTTGAAAGAATACACATAAAACGAAAATCAGTATCGTAAAAATTTGAATTTTATTTTTGGACACATTTTTAAAATGCTCGTTCTTTTCAATTGGATATTTCATCAAATAAGCCCCTATTAAATATAGAAAAATAAATTGTACGATATCATATCCATTGTGAGCCACCATTGCTTGACTTGTGATAAACGGAAGCACCGATAACAAGACAAATGAGATGACAAGCAATTGACGATACTGCTTTTGACTTATTTTAGAAATTAAAATATTGATATACGGAATAAAAAATAACAACAAAATATAAACATCGATAAACCAATAATTTCTAATTAGATCTAGTGGTGTTAATTCCTGAACAAACTGAAAAACTGTCATTTCGTCCGTCAAGAAAAAAGTAATCAAAGCTAATACAATCTTATAAAACCACATTTGTCCTATCAGAGAGATTGCTTTTTTCCAAGTTGATGTTTTCTTCGTCGAAAAATATCCTGTTACCAACACAAACGAATTGACATGAACAACGATAATGCACATAATTAAGATAAAAATAAATCTTAAAGTTCCCGTCGTCTTATCATATCCACCCATCGTACATAGTACATGCCACAACACGATCATAAACATCGAAATAATACGCAATAATTCGAAGTTTGACTCTCTTTCTTTTCTCTTTACTTTTTCCATAAACTCCTCCATTGTTGCCCCTATTATTCCTCTTATATTACTATAACATAAATTCGTAGAGAATAACACCCTTTTCCCTTCATTTCTATAGCAAAATAAAAAGATAGCAGCGCTATCTTTTTATTGTTTTTTCAATGTTTTCGCATGGGCATTTTTGTATTCACCAGATAGGATGTTATCGATCCAACCTTGATGTTCTACATACCAGTTTACTGTTTCTTTAATTCCTTCTTCAAACGTATAAGTACGTTCCCATCCTAATTCTTTTTCGATCTTAGAAGAATCAATTGCATAACGTAAATCATGTCCCTTGCGGTCTGATACAAATTCGATTAAGTCTTCGCTTTTTCCCAATTGTTTTAAAATCGTCTTTACAACATCTAAATTGGTTCTTTCAGAATGTCCACCTAAATTGTAGATCTCTCCTACTTTACCATTTCGAACGATCATATCAATTCCAGTATTGTGGTCGTGAACATGGATCCAATCACGTACGTTCTCACCAGTTCCATATACAGGAATTTTCTCTTCTTTTAATGCCTTACTAATAACAACCGGAATCAATTTTTCTGGAAATTGATATGGTCCATAGTTATTAGAACATCTACTAATCGTTGCAGGTAACCCAAATGTTCTATGGTAAGCACCAACAAGTAAATCAGCACTTGCCTTACTTGCAGAATATGGGCTAGATGCGTGAAGTGGTGTTTGTTCTGTAAATAATAGATCTGGACGATCTAATGGTAAATCACCATATACTTCATCTGTTGAAATTTGATGATACCTTTTTACTCCATATTTTAAAGACGCATCCATTAAAACTTGCGTTCCAATAATATTTGTCTGTAAAAAGATTCCAGGATTCTTGATAGAGTTATCTACGTGTGATTCAGCTGAAAAGTTGATAACGACATCAAATTTTTCATCTGCAAATAACTTATCGATAAATTCTCTATCCGTAATATCTCCTTTTACAAATTTATAATTACTTCTTTCTTCTAATGGTTTGATACTATTGTAATTTCCTGCGTATGTTAACGCATCTAAACATACAAATGTGTCTTCTGGATATTTTTCCGTTACATAGTAAAGATAATTACTCGCGATAAATCCAGCCCCACCAGTTACTAAAAACTTCATTTATTTTGCTCCTTTCACATAAACTTTATTTAATTCTTCACTATATCTATCTACAGCATCTTGCCAAGTTGGCAATCTGTCAAATCCATTTTCTACTAACTTATCTTTTGACAATCTAGAATTTCTAGGACGATATGCCTTCTGTGGATACTCTTCGCTCGTGATATGATTTACTTTTGTATCTTTTCCATTTGCTTTAAAAATGTACTCTGCAAAGTCAGCCCAAGAGCATTCTCCTTCGTTTGTCGCATGATAAATTCCATAGCGATCAGAATGTGCCATATCGACAAGTAAACGTGCTAAATCCACTGTGTAAGTTGGACTTCCAATTTGATCTGATACAACACTTACTTCATCGCGAGTCTCTGCTAATTTTAACATCGTCTTAATAAAGTTATGACCATTAATTCCAAATACCCATGAAATTCTTACGATATAGTGTTTTAATACTTTTAAAGCTTCCAACTCTCCTAAGTATTTCGTATTTCCATAAACACTTTTTGGATTCGTTGGATCTTCAGGTGTATACTTTCCTTCTTTTGTTCCGTCAAATACATAGTCTGTAGAAAGATAAATTAACTTGCTATCTACCTCGCGTGCTGCTTCGGCGATATTTCTAGTACCTTCTACGTTAACTTTTTCACATGCCTCTACATTATCTTCTGCTTTATCTACTGCAGTATAGGCAGCACAGTGAAAAATGGCATCTGGTTGATATTCCGTAATCACTTCTCTTACTCTATCTTGATCTGTGATATCCATCTCAGCCGCATCCAAAGCAAGGTACTCGTGCTCGCTTCTCTTCTCTAATTCTCTTACAATATCATACCCCAATTGTCCTTTTACACCGGTAATTAAATATTTCATATTTACTTCCTTTCAAAATAAGTTGGACTCATCTTTAAAGTCTTATGTTTTTGATCTTTTTCAGATAATAATGGTTCTTCAATTGCATATTCGTTAAAAATTTGTTCCCATTCGATTCCTAAATCTGGATCGTTCCACAAAATTCCTGCTTCTAATTCAGGCGCATAATCATTATCTACTAAATATTGGAAAATTGTATTGTCTTCCAAACTTACAAATCCATGTGCAAAACCACGTGGTACAAATAGTTGGTGTCCATTTTCAGGTGTTAACAATACAGCGAGATGTTTTCCATAAGAAGGAGAACCTTTTCGAATATCGACAACGACATCGATTGCTTTTCCTTGAATAACTTCAACAATTTTTGCTTGGCATTTTGGATCCTTCTGGAAATGTAACCCACGTACTACACCTTTCGTACTTTTCGAACGATTTGCTTGTACAACACCATCAAACACAATCCCATTTTTATCTAAGCTTTCTTGCATGAAGAAAGGACTAAAATATCCACGATCATCACCAAAACGATCTGGTTTGATAATATAACAATCTTCTAACTCTGTTTTAATAAATTCCATTGATACCCTTCTTTCTATGGTATTACTTCGTCTCTCTAATTACTTTTTTCAAATACTTTCCGTATGAGTTTTTCTTTAGTAATTCTGCTCTTTCATCTAGTTGTTCTTTCGTGATCCATCCGCGATAATAAGCAATTTGCTCTGGACAACAAATTACTTTGTCTTTATTGTTTTCAATCGTACGAATCATATTAGCAGCATCTAATTGGCTATCAAACGTTCCCGTATCAAACCAAGTAAATCCTTCTCCTAATAATTCTGCTTTTAGATCACCCTCTTGTAAATACATATCATTGAGTGTCGTAATTTCTAATTCCCCACGAGCAGATGGTTTTACCATTTTTGCCTTAGCAGGAATTCCTTTTGGATAAAAGTACAACCCTGTAATCGCATAATTTGATTTTGGGTGTTCTGGTTTTTCTTCTACACTCAATACGTTGTTGTCTGCGTCTAATTCCATAATTCCAAAACGTTCTGGATCTTTTACTTGATTTCCAAAGATCGTAGCTTTTCCACGTTTTGCATTTTCCGTTGCATTTTCTAAAAGTTCATTAAATCCATTTCCATAGAAAATATTATCTCCTAGTACCATAGCACAAGCATCGTCACCAATAAATTCTTCTCCTAGTATAAACGCTTGAGCAAGTCCATCTGGAGATGGTTGTACAGTATAGGAAATATGAATTCCAAATTGACTTCCGTCTTTCAATAACTTTTGAAATGAAGCCTGGTCTTCTGGTGTTGTAATCACCAAGATCTCTTTGATTCCAGCAAGCATAAGTGTAGCAAGTGGATAATAAATCATCGGTTTGTCATACACGGGCATCAACTGCTTACTGATACCCTCTGTGATTGGATAAAGTCTTGTTCCGCTTCCTCCAGCTAAAATAATTCCTTTCATTTTTTCCTCCTAAATAAGCATCTTACATATAACACTCCCAAAGATAATTTGTTCGTCATATATAACAATGCCATCTGCAATACATTTGCTTTCAGGTATTCTTTTACATAATACCTCTGACTGGATTTTAATATCCGATATTTTCTAATTTTGTTGACATTCTTATCTACCGTTACCGAATGATTATGTATCACGCGAACACGATTATCAATTGCTATTCTGTAGTTCGTTGCTGCTACTTTAGTTGAAAATATTTGTTCCTCGTAATATAAGAATGTTTGATCGTCAAAAAAATTAACTTTTTTTAATAGATCACTACTTACCATAAAGAAGCATCCAGACACAACGTCGACAAATGAAATATCATCTTGATAATGCGACTCGTGATATTGTAACCTCTTCTTTTTAAAATAACGGCTAATAAGTGGTAAGTTAAACAGGATTTCCGAATTCGCAGACGGAAGTCTCCATCCTCGATTCAAATTGCCATGTTCTTCAATCACTGGAGCAATCACTCCAATTTTTTTCTTACCTATGTCTGATGAAAGTCGTTTTAAGTCTTCCTCACCTTTAATGATGACATCCGAGTTAGAAAAAATGACATTACATTTTCCTACTTTTTTAATTAAGTATTTGGCTCCCGCATTTAATCCAGAAGCAAAGTGCCTGCTACTATTTTTAATTATAGTGATTTGATTACTTTCAAACTCTTTCAACTTTTCTAGAGAATTATCGGTCGAATTATTATCAACAACTACAATTTCTTTTAAACATTTATAATCTTTGATGTTATTCAAAAGCTGTGAAGTCGTTTCAAAATCATTGTAATTTATAATAACAAAACAGATCTTTTTTTCCATTCTTTCTCCCACTTCCATCACTCATATTATAAAACATATTCTATGGTAATGCAAGCTTTCCGCCCTGTTTTTGCAATTCCAAACCTTTTAAATACTATGCTTTTTGAGGAAGATATGATATGATGTTAACAAATAATAAAAGAGGTGTACCATGAAGCAAAAAATTCTAACCTATCTAAGATACTACATTTTCATTTTTCTATTTGCACAACCATTTTTAGATATGAGTGTTACGTTGCTTCCAGAAATTCCTCTTAGTACAGTTATTCGTGGACTAAGTCTCGTAATAGCACTTATTTATCTGATACTGACAAAACACTATAAATTTCTATGTTGTATTCTTTCTATTTTTTTGTGTTTTGTACTCCATTTTTACTTTCAAGATCGACTTAGGGAAAACTTAGACCTACTATTTAAATGGATCTATCTTCCTATCTTTGGATATTTCTTTCTCCATCTAGATGAATTTTCTTTTTCAAAGAAACATCTAACGATAGTCTATCTCGTATATATCAACGTTATTATTCTTACTTTTCTTACCAACACAGGACTAGATTCCTATCGGTTTGGAGATCGGAAAGGTGGATTTAGTGGATTATTTTTATCCGTCAATGAAATCAGTGCTATTATTATTGGATTGTTCCCAATTATTCTTTCTTATTTGGAAACGCTTCCAAAAAAACGAGCTCTTATTTTCGTTATCATCGAAGTCATTCTTGCAGCTCTCATCGTCGGGACAAAAATCTTACTATTCGGATGCCTCTTCGTTCTACTCGTCAAGTTATTTCCGTTTCTCTATCGAAAATTTTCCGGTTTGTCCGTTAAAAAGAAAGTTGCTTCTACATTGATTACAATTGTCATCCTATGTGGTTCAATCTATGCCTTTACTTTTACAAATGTCTATAAAAACATGTTGATTCAAGCAAAGTTTTTTCACGTCGATGAAGTACAAGAGCTATTTTCTTATCACGGAATTAACAAAGTCATCTTTAATGATCGACTCGATTTTATTCAAGATAACTATGAAGTATACCGTTCTGCTTCTGCAGCAGATAAAATATTTGGACTCGGAAATTTATCTGATCAAAAACTAGTGGAAATCGATTGGTTTGATCTATGGTTCCGCTTTGGAATCGTCGGAATTGCAAGTTATATCGCCATGATCACCTACTATCTGAAAAATAAAAAACTAACGAAAAATGGATATTTCGCACTCATCTTATTTTTTGCTATTGCTACAACATCAGGACATGTTCTCTTTTATCCAGCAGTTTGCATTTATATCGCTCTTCTATTTTTTCTCGAAGCAAAAAAAGAAACAGAATCATAGCTGTTTCTTTTTTGGTGTCACAATTAGAAAGCGATCTCTTCCACTCATATCCTGTTCCACTGAAATCTCTCGATCATTCAAATTTTGCTTTGCAATACTTATTAATGGATCTTTCTGTAAATATCCTATTTCAAAAGCAAGTACCGAATCTTTCTTCATATAGTAGGAAACTTCTTCTAATATCTCCTCGTAACAAGAAAGTCCATGATGATCTGCATATAATGCCAGTGCTGGTTCATACTTCTCTACTTTATCTTCGATAGGCTCTTCTGGATCGATATATGGTGGATTACTAATAATTAAATCATATTCCCCTTCAACTGGATTCAAAAAATTTCCTTCTAACCAACGAATCTCAACTTCGTTTAACGTCCCGTTTCTTCGCGCCACTTTTAAAGCATCAGGTGAAAGATCAACCGCAGTCACTTCTGCATCTGGATATATTTTTTTTAATGTGATTGCAATACAACCACTTCCGGTTCCTAAATCCAAAATTCTCTCTGGTGTTCGATTCTTTTTTTTATAATATGAAACCACACGATAAATTAACTCTTCTGTTTCAAATCTAGGAATTAACACATCGGGTGTTACCTCGATCAAATTTCCATAAAAATCCACATTTCCTACAATATATTGCACAGGTTCCCCCGTTTCGAGACGCTTCACATCTTCTGTAAAAGTCTCAGGATTTCCATATTTCTTTAAATACTCTAAATCACTCATTCTGATAATCAAAATGACTCTTTTATCGAGTCATTTATTCTTCTCCTCTTAATTTTCTCGCTTGATCCTCGTTAATCAAAGCATCGATGATTTCGTGTAAATTACCTTCCATAACACGATCTAATTGTTTTAATGTAAATCCAATACGGTGATCCGTTACACGATTTTGTGGATAGTTATACGTACGTATTTTTTCGCTACGATCTCCCGTTCCGATCTTACTTCTACGTTCCGCACCGACTTCTTTTTCATGTTCTTGCATCTTCAAATCGTAAAGACGTGCTTGTAAGATTTTAATTGCCTTTTCTTTATTTTTGATTTGGGAACGCTCTGTCTGTGAATAAACGACAAGTCCTGTTGGAATATGAGTTAAACGAACTGCCGAATCGGTCGTATTTACTCCTTGTCCTCCACAACCACTACTACGAGTAATATCTACTCGAACATCATTCATGTCTAGTTCTGAATCTACTTCGTCAGCTTCTGGCATCACTAAGACTGTCGCCGTCGATGTATGAACACGCCCTTGTGTTTCTGTTTCTGGAACTCTTTGTACTCGGTGTGCTCCTGATTCGTATTTTAATTTAGAATATACGTTATCTCCTTTTACCATGAATTGGATCAAAGAATATCCACCAGCTTCTGAAGGATACTCTTCCAAAACCTCCGTTTTCCATCCTTCTTTTTCGGCATACTTCGTATACATACGGTATAAATCTCCCGCGAAGATGTTCGCTTCATCTCCACCAGCTGCACCACGAATTTCTACGATAACATTTTTTCCATCGTTTGGATCCTTTGGTAAAAGTATAATCTCTAATTCTTTATCCATCTTAGCTTTCTTGTCTTCTAGTAGCGATAATTCTTCCTTTGCAATTTCACCTAACTCTGGATCATGCAACATCTCTTTTGATTCTTCGATTCCCGAAAGTATTTTCTTATATTCTTGATATGCTTCATAGGCATCTTTTAAAGATGCTTGTTCCTTTGTTAGTTCTAATGTTTTTTTAACATTGGCTATATTTTCCGGTTTCATGATCTCTTCATTTATCTCTTGATATCTTTTTTCAATTGCTTGTAATCTTTCTATCATATTATCCCTCCGGTTTCATTCGCACAAAAATTATACTATATTTTAATCGAATACGCAATTCTTTTCCCATTATACATCATACTACTATGGTTCAAACGTATTACATTTTTTTCGCTTTCCTCTCCTGTTCCGATTGCAATATTTCAATCATTTCATTTCGCAATTGAATATCTTTTTCTTCTGTTAATTCCATTTTTTGCAGTTCCTTTATACTCTCTAATCCACTTTGCGAACCAGCATAACTTTTTAATTGATTCGGTTTCATTTGCAATAATAACTGATACATTCTTTTCAATATTACATTTTCGCTTTCATGGCGTACCAAAGATTCTTTCTCTTGCACATTCTTTTCTTGAAAAGGAAAATCATGGAATCGATCTACGTTGACCGATGAAGATATCATCTTTTCTATATTTCCATGGTATCGATATTGTCCTTCAAATAAAACGACATCTTTAACAAATTGATCTACGCGAACCACTTCTCCATTCCATAGTGGAAGTTGTCCACCACTTGGAATATAATCTGTCATCACTTCTTCTATGTATCGTTGTAATTCACCCGTTGTTCCATCTGGAAACAACACTTGCTTCTTTCCTAAACTTTCTGGTAACATGCGAATTAAATAATAGCTATCCCATGGTTCATTTGAGTGTCGTTCAAAAAATTCCCTACACCGTTCCTCTTCTATATGATCTTTCATGACGATATCCTTTATCTCCGGTCGAAAACAAATCTTTTCATCCCACAAATGAGAATCGTGAAATGATTTTTGTAACTTCTCTCTCCATATCTTTCTCAACGCTGGAAAACAACTTGCAACCTCAGTGTAGTGTTGTCTCAACGTATATCCTAAATCTCCTTTGGTCGCTAATGTCTGTGTCTGTGTTAAATATTCTAACACCGTAACTTCCCTCTGTTTATCATCTAACATTTTTTCCATTTTATTTTCATCTAACCAATTTAAACATTCCACAGTAACATCATTAAAATATTCCATCAATCTTTTTTCCTGCATTCTAAGTAAAGTGTGTGGTGATGTTCCAACGACTACAGATACATACCCAATCCACTCATCGATTTTTCCGCTAAAGATTGGTGGCCTTCCACATCGTTTTGCTATCTCGGGATGCTCTTTTTGAATCTTTCGCAATATTTCTAAATATGTACATAAATTCTCGCTGTCTGCACCAATTTCAACTGTACGAATCTTGCTCGATTCTTTAGGAATCCAAATATAATACGGAAGTTGCATTTCTTCGCAATACGAAATAAACTCATACGTCACAAAAGCGACATCACTTGATTCTAGATTCATCATCAATTGATGTTGTATTGACATTGTCTTGCCATCAAGCGCATGTAAATTTCGCGAACATAAGAAATGTGTATTTGTGTCCATCCCTTCCTTTTTCCAGACATACTTTTTAAAATTTGGACATTGTTCAAGCACTTTCATCTCATCATCCGAGCAAGGAAAAGTAATTTTAGTTAATAAATTTTGTAATCGATTTACATCGTCGTCTTCTTTATAGCTATTTAACATGTTCTGACGCCAAAGATTCCACAGATAATTTTCTAATTGGGGCATCCCCGTCATTTCGCTTTTCTTTTGGTTACAATATCCATCTAATAATGCACTTTCAATATCGATATCACGTGGGACATTCGGTATAAATTCATTCGCATTAACCATAGGTACCGCACTTCTTTGATAAAGCGATTCTAAAAAGTTCAAAACATCTTCACATTCCATCGGGTTTTTGATACTTTCATAAACCTCTTTTACCGTATTTCTTTTCATTATCTCACCCCGTTTGTTACCTTTATTATAACACACTCTCTTTTTCTAAAAAACTAGATATCAATCAAATGTATACCACAAAAATTTCCAAAGCATTTTCCTTTCTTATTTTGACAAAATACGATATAATATTATAAGGTGATCATATGGATAGTAATAGAAAAAAAGAATTGATCAATTCTCTTGCCAATGATGATAATTCATTTACAGAGATTATGAGTCGAAAAGAAAAAAGAAAAAGAGCAAAACAAAAAAAGTTTGAAAATCAACTCATCAAAGAACTTGAGAAAAATAAAAGAAAACGGATGAAAAAAGAACAAAAGATAAAATCGAACGAAGTTCCTAAAGAAATTAAAAAAATAGAAGACACGATGAAATTACACCAACAACAGATGAACGAAATAAAAAAAGATCTAGAAGATACCAAAAGAATGTCACTACAAAGATCTACTACGATCAATCAAAGCAAACAAACCGAAAAAAAAGGATGGGGAAATTTTTCTAAATTCTATCTATGCCTTATCTTCCTGTTAGTAGCAGGATTCTTAGGCTATAGTATTTATGATTCATTCCATCAAATCGATCAATTATTCATCATCATAAATAGTTCTCTCATTAGTGCGTTTGCTATCTTCTTTATTTTAACAAGTTTGGTTACTAAAGATTCGTTGAAAAAAAAGATGACGATCTTTACAACATTTATCTTAATAGCATTTATCGGTTTTCACGTTGCGGTAAAGACAGAACTTCTCGTACTACCACAACAAGCATATATTGAAGACTTTTCCAATCAGACGATCGCAAAGGTAATCACATGGGCAAGTGACAATAAAGTCAAATTAAACTATGAATACGATTACAGCGATAATGTCAAAACAAACAAAATTATTAGTCAAAACGTAGAGCCAAACACTCTAGTAAAAGATATTGACTACTTAAATGTCATCGTATCTGAAGGACCTAATTATGATATGATCGTCAACGTTCCAGACATGATTGGATGGAACATCGATGAAGTTGTCAGCATCATTAAGAAAAACAAATTAAATAACGTTCTTATCAACTATGAGTTTTCCGAAGAGAAAAGAGATAATGCAATCGAGCAAAGTCGTAGCGGTGAAATGAAACGAAGTGACGAATTAGCTATGAAATTTTCTCTTGGACGCGAAGAAGATTTAGAACCAGTGAAGATGAAAGATTTAACAAACATGGAAGAATTTGACGCCACTCTCTGGTTAAAGAGAAACGGAATCAAATATGAAATCGTATATCAATTTAGCGATGAAGTAACAAAAGGCCGTGTCATTTCTACTGATCCTAAAGAAGGTGTTATGATCAATCAAAAGGAAATGACAGTTACATTAACTATATCAAAAGGAAAGAAATTAAAAGCTCCTGATTTTACTAAAATGACCCTCGAAGAAATTAGTAAGTGGGCAGACAAAAATAAGGTTAAAGTACTTTTCAATAGCGAATATGACGAAACGATTAAAGCAGGAAAAATCAAAAGAGCGAGTGTAAAAGCAGGCGATACGATCGAAGAAGGACAAACGATTTATATTATTACTTCTAAGGGGCCATTAAAAATGATTCAATTCGGAACTGGTGACTTAGAGAAAATCAAATCCTTCGCACTACAACACAATATTTCAGTTAACATTACAGAGCAATTTTCCGAAGTACCATCTGGTCAAATTATTTCAACCTCTGTAAAACCAGGCGATTTTCTAATCGAAGGACAAGGAATTGAAGTTGTCGTATCAAAAGGAAAAGCAGTACAAGTACCAAACTTTGTAGGAATGACTTCAAGTGCCGCACAAAATACATGTAAATCAGCTGGTATTAGTTGTAAATTAAACTATGCTTATTCTAGTCAAGCAAAAGGTACGATTATCCATCAAGACACAAATGCTGGAGCTCAAATCGTAAATGGTGCAACAGTTGTTCTTACTGTCAGCAATGGGCCAAAACCTAGTGGTGGAAGTTCAAATAATTCAGGTAATAACTCTGGAAATAATAGTAATAGCGGAAATAACAATCCGACTCCACCTACTCCAGTTTGCCATACATATACATTTATTTTAGGTGGTGCTGGTAGCACAGGAAATCAAACTTTAAATATGATTAAAAATACAAGTAATAATAAATATTTAAATATTGTTCCTAATTGGGTGGATAGTTGTCCAAACGGTAATGCCACAAACGGTGCAATCTGTAGCAGTTCTGTTGCATCAGGAAGCAATGTAACTACATGTGATACCATTACTGTTACTATTGTAAGGATTGTAGACGAAGAAGAAAACTACACAAATTAGATTGTGTAGTTTTTCTTGTGCAAAAAAAGAACTAGTTCGAACTAGTTCTTTCAATTATCAATTATTCTACAATCATTTCTATCCTACTACCTTTTTGATAATTTATTTTGAATGAATAACTCTTTCCATCGATTACTTTAACAACATCATCTAATGATCTTCCCATCTTTTCAGTCATTTCTGAAATATCTGTCTTTCCCTGAGATGTAGTCGTTACATATAAAATATATGTACCTTTTGGAATATCTTTTAAATCAATTGTTTTATCATACCAAGCTCTCGTCTTGTCTAAATTATCATTCTCTGGTAACGGAGCTACATAATCTCCGTTTGTAACGTAATCTAATGATTTAGAATATACATCATATGTTTCTTTATTTTCGAATAATAACTTTCGGGTTGTTGTTCCTTGATCACTCAAGTCCATTCCGTATGAATAAGATAATCCTCTTACATGTAATAAATTATCATTCGTAAATTGGAATGTAGTATATGTATCAAATTGATTGTAATAAGTTCCAACATTCTTTGTTACATCCATCTGATCAGAATTACGTACTAATAATTCGATTGGACTACCCTTATAATTGTAGTTATTTCTAATAATAATATTCTTATTACTTTGTCGATATGAAGCGCTTTGTGCACTATTCGTAAGATTATTTACTACTTTCTTTGAGTAATACTGATCCGTATTGGAAATAACATACATAATATAATTTCCTTCTGGCAATTTACTAAAATCAATTTCCATTTCAAACCATGCATATGTGTAATCTTTTCCATCTACACTATAAATTCCAAATGGATGTTGACTCTTATCGGTAATTCTCGTCGCAGATTGAGACAAGATCTCTTGATTTGTATCTACATTCTTAAATACTAAAGTATAATTGATATCTGTATCTAATGTGTTATCAACACCTTCAATCGTATTATATCCTTTGAATTTTAGTTTTCCATTTTGTTCTGTAAAGGTATCAACATAGAATAAGCCATTCTTTTCCTCTAAATCATCTAACGATAATTCTTTCCACATTGCCGTGTATGTTGTATTCTCCGTTGCGGTTGTTATTTCTTTATCCCAACCTTGGAAAACATAACCTGATTTTGTTGGCGTTGGTGCAGATGGCTTTGTATTTTCTTCTATGTTTACGATCACTTGATCTTTTCCATTTTCAAAAGTTCCGCCATTCGCATCAAATGTAATTGCGTATGTCTTTATTGCTTCCCAAGAAGCCGTATATGTTGTATTTCCTGTTACTGCTGTTATTTCTTTATCCCATCCAGCGAAGCGATATCCTTTTTTCGTTGGACTTTTTGGTGTTTCTGGTATATTTCCTTCTAACACATCTACAACTTGTGTAGTTTTTCCATCTTCAAAGACACCACCATTCGCATCGAATGTAATTTGGAAAGTCTTTTTTTCTTTTTCCCATACTGCTTTATAAGTTGTATTTTCCGTTGCCGTTGTTATTTCTTTATCCCAACCTTGGAAAATATAACCTGCTCTTGTTGGCGCTTCTGGTTCTGTTGGCATGACTCCTTGTTGTAATGTTTGTGTTTGTTTTGCTTTCCCGTCTTTAAATGTTCCACCATTTGCGTCGAATGTAATATCATAAGTTGCTATCTTTTTCCACATTGCCGTATATGTCGCATTCCCTGTTGCTGCTGTAACCATTGGTGTCCATCCGGCAAACGTAAATCCTTCTTTTGTAGGTGATTCGATCGTTGGAACTTCTCCAGGATTTGCTGCCACTTTTTTCGTTCCTGAACCATCACTGAATATTCCACCATCCGCATTGAATGTGATTTCATAAGCACTATTACTTCTCCACTGCGCAACATAAGTTGTATCTTCTGTTGCAGCCATGAGTTCCGTCTGCCATCCTAAGAATGTGTATCCTGCTTTATATGGTGTATCGATCGTTGGCGTCGTATATTCTTCTGCTGTTACTGTTTTTACTCCTGTCGATTGATCGATTGACCATGTCCCACCAGCCGGATCGAATGTAATACGATATCTATTTTTTGCGCTCTGCGTTCCTGGTTTTAAAATATGTACGGCGTTTGAATGAATATATGCATAGTTATTATTGTGATCATAATTTCCATAGTCCTGAACAATTCTAGTTCTATCGCTACTTAGCGTTGGATCAGTTTGAATTTTGTACCATACATTGCTTCCATTCATGACAGGTCCAGTCACTGTTTCTAAAATCAAAAATGGATAGTTAACTACAGTTCCAGTCCAATATAACACTGTTGAACTTGGATCCGCTTCTTTATAGATTGGATAACTAACATTGTTTCCTTTAATTCCTATTGTATACTTCTTATAATCTTTCAATGAATTCTTCGCGTCTGCCTGATAATAATTTGCAGCAGCTTTTTCTCCCCAATAAGGATCAGAAGCATATTTTACATTTAAACCACTTGCTTTATCACCAAGATGGGATCCATTATATCTTCCTTTACCACACAAACCTGCTTGGTATCCGTTATTTCCGATCGCCTTACCATCACATGGATCTAAGTATCCTTCAGAAACAAAACTTTTAGCATGTGTCAAAATGCTTTGAGATGGAGAATCGTATACTTTTGCAGCAGAAGTATTTCCATCATAAGCTGCATGTCCAAACAAGTTATTTCGATTGATCGACATTCTACTACGTCCACCAGCACTCTCGTTACTAGCGACACCATACATTAAATATGCGGTTGCCCCATAGATATTTTGGCTTTCCATAAACGATAATTCTTCGCCGTATAATTGAGATTCATTCGCATAATCGTGAATTCCGTTGCCATCTGTATCGACAAACGAACTTGGCTTCTTACTGTACATCGATTGAATATAATCTTTCATATTATCAACCGAGTGATTGCTAATACTACGATGTGAAATATATTGATAATAATTATAATATGGATTATTAGGATTTACAGAATGAGCATAACCACCATTCATATAATCGTCGATCATTGCTCTAAAATCCGTATAGAAATAATGTCCATCATAACTATAATAAACGACATTTTCCTGTAATCCGACATCTTCGATCCCAAGCGTGATGGTATTATATCCATAATAATTTTTCGTATCGACGTTGATATAGTGCTTTAATAATCCGTTTTCTTTACGATAAAAAGAATTATATAATTTTGTATTTTCTTGTCCATTTGATAGATAAAATGGTTCTACTGTCGTTCCATCATTACTATTTAAAACTCCTGCAACTCCTGCAACTTTAAATATATATCTTCCTAAACTATCAGTTCCAAGATAAGCTCCATCAGCTGCACTACAAGAATTCAAATAACCTTGTTTCCCAGAATTGACATCAGTATATTCTACAACTCGGCATCCACCAGCTTTAAAGTTAACAATTCCATAGACATCTACAGTTGCTGCTTTCACTTCCGAGTATTCAAAAGGTGGAATAAAGCATGAAAATAATATAGCGCATGAAAGTACAATATTTAATATTCTCTTCATTCTATTCCTCCTATTCTCTTGTTATATTATATCAAAATATGTCGTCAAAGTATAGAGATCAATCCATTCTTACACATCACTTTACACTGGGAAATTCAGACAAAAAAAGGAAACCGTAACACTACGAGTTTCCCTCATATCTATTGCTAGATATACTATATTATATGCTTAACACCTTTTTCTATGACAATCACTATTCTACCGATTTCAAAGATGAGATCATATCGATTTTTTTCAATTTAAAATACGTAAATATTTGAATGACTGCACTTAACAGTATCGTAATCACAAAAGCGTAAAGATAACTTAGTGGCTCGATCTGTTTCAAAAACATAATATCATCTGTCTCTGCCACTAACATCACATATCGGTGCAGCGCAATTCCAACTATAAGTCCAATTAAGCTTCCAAGCACTGTCAATAAGAAAGTCTCTCGATATACATAACTTGACACCTCTTTGTCGTAAAAACCAAGCACTTTCAATGTAGCGATTTCCCGCATTCTCTCCATAATGTTAATTGCAGTCAAATTATAAAGCACGACAAACGCAAGCATGGAAGCAGCAATAATAATCAAATATATAATTTGATTTAAGCCATCTACCATGCGATCAAATAGTATGGTGTTATCACTTGTAAAATTCACAGATGTGACCATGCCACTATCGATCAAATCTTGTGCGAACGTATCTTCCTTGACATCTAATCCTTTTGTCATAACGACATTATACTGCATGTCATCTCCAAAAATTTCCTTATAATATACTTCATTCATGTAGATATAATGCATCGTATAATTTTCGATCACATCCGTCACATGTAACACAAATAACTCGTTTTGACTATTGCGCACTTTGATAAAATCATCTTTCTCTGCACCTAATAGTTGTGCCATTTTCGCCGTAATCACAACTCCGTCATCTTGTATTTTCACTTCTTCTTGATCTTCTGGTAATCGCAGTGTAATAAATTCAGAAACATCCTCATTATTTGGAAAAGCCATCATATATACGTCATGATTCTCTTCTTCCGCATAAAATTTCATCGTCTCTTGATAAATTGAAATCGTCTTGTCGACCTTGGATTTCGCAAATACCTGTTGTAGCTCAGGTGCGATCGTTGTCGCTTTTGTTTTTAACCCCACAACCGCATCATAATGGATTAACTCGCCGTATTGTAAACTACCTAATCGATTGATATCATCTCTAAGTCCAAAACCAGTTAAAAGTAATGCGGTACATCCTAATATACCAATAACTGTCATAAAAACACGTTTTTTATATCGAAATATGTTCCTACTTGTAACTTTCCATGTAAACGTAAAATGCTTCCACAATATAGGAATACGTTCTAATAATACTGTCTTTCCCATTTTGGGTGCCTTTGGTCGAAGCAAAACGGCAGGTCTTTCACTCAATTCTTTCATCACGGCAAATATCGTAACAAGGCACATGAGCAAAATTGTAATACCTACGATGAGGGCAAATGGTCCCCATTTTACCTGGACAATTAAATCAGGCAAAATATAATTTGAATGATAAATATTGTAAATAATATTTGGAATCGTCGTATATCCTACCAATAGTCCAATCGTAACTCCTAAAATCGTTGCAATTAAGACATAGAAAATATAACTGTGAATAATTTTTAAACGACTGTATCCGAGAGAAGATAAAATTCCGATTTGCGTCCTCTCTTCTTCGATCATACGCGTCATTGTATTAAAGCACATCAATGCTGCAACAAGTATAAAAAACACCGGAAAAACTTGTGCGATCGCATCTACTTTGTTTATATCATCGCGAAGCGCAGTATATCCTGTTTGATCCGTTCTGTCTAGTAGATACCACTCTGGTTTCGGCAATGTTTCTAGCTCTTGTTTTGCTAGTGTTACTTGTTCTTCCATCAATTGGATTTGTTGATTCCAAATCTCTCTTTCTGCTTGGGATGGTCGAATACCATATTGTGTCATTTCCGTAATTTTTTGTCTTTGCGAAGCGATTGACTGTTCTAATAACAGGATCTGACTTGCTGCTTGTTCTTTTAACTCTTCATATCGTTTTGTCTCACGAATCGGTTTTAATTCTAAAAGTTCTTGATTTAAATATTCTCTCTCTTCCTCGTATGCCTTGGAATAAGATTCCTTCTCTTTTGTATTTTTCGCAGTTAAATATACTTCCGTATAGTATGGTGTTTTAAAGTTTTCTTTTGGTACAAATAGAAACGAATTTAATTTTCCATTTCCAACCGTAGAAATTCCTTTTTCAACTCCTACATATAAAACAGAATCTACTGTACCTACTACACGATATTCTATCTCTTCTAATTGATTTCCCACATTTTCTGAATCTAATGTGATGGTATCCCCCACTTTGTAATGTTTGTTGTCAGCTAAACATTCATTCTTTTCTTTTGGCATTCTACCATCTATTAGTTCCACTTGATTTATATCATCTTCAAGCGAATGTACTCTTACTGCATTTCCTTCTTCTAGTGCATCGAGAGAATAACTTGGAACCACTTTTTCGACATGTTCAAGTTCTTTTAAAGAACGAACATCATCCTCAGTAAGTCCCGCAGTACTTACAATTTTAAAATCCATTAAATTATGTTCGTCATAATAATGATCTAAAGTATAGAACATGTCAGGAGTTGCTTCTCTAAGTCCCGCAAAAAAACCGACTCCTAACGCTACAATTAATAAAACTGATAAAAACCTTCCAAAGGACTCTTTAATTTTTAGAATTGCATCTTTGTATAGTAATTTCATTACCAATCAATCTCCGAAACTGGTAATGGATGATCGTTCAATGTCTCCTCGATAATTTTTCCGTTTTTCATACGGACGACTCGATCGGCAATTTCTGCAATCATCGCATTGTGCGTAATGATGATTGTCGTCATTCCCATTTCATGAGATGTCTTTTGTAACAATTCTAAAATTTTCTTACCTGTTTTAGAGTCCAATGCACCTGTCGGTTCATCGCACAATAATAATTTAGGATTCTTCGCAATAGCACGTGCAATGGCAACTCGCTGTTGTTCTCCGCCTGAAAGTTGCGCAGGAAAGTTTTTTAACCTTCCCTTCAAACCAACTTGATCCATCACTTTTACAGGATCTAATGGATTCTTACAAATTTGACTTGCAAGTTCGACATTTTCCAAAGCGGTTAAATTTTGAACTAGATTATAAAATTGAAATACAAACCCAATATCAAACCGCCGATATTCTACTAATTTACGACGTGAGTATTTGGATATATCGTTCCCATCTACTAAAATATGTCCACTATCACACGTATCCATTCCTCCAAGAATATTTAACACTGTCGTCTTTCCTGCTCCAGATGGTCCTAGCACGACGACCAATTCTCCTTTTTCCACAGAAAAATTAACTCCTGCTAATGCGGTAATTTTTACTTCCCCCATCTGATATTCTTTTTTAACATCTTTTAATTCTATATAAGGCATTTTTCCACCTCTATTCTTACTATCATTATAACACTATCCAACTGAAATAGATAGGATAATATCATTACAAACGAATTTTCTTGACCGGTAATTTTACTGGTTTTCTACGACTCTGATAATCAGATACAAATTTCTTTAAAGACTGTAGTTGGACAACTGTTGTTGTCATTTTATAGTATTCATCTTCATTTTCATAATAGCGATATTGAACAAACTTTTTATATGTTCTAGGACTCACTCCCATCATTGAGCGAAACACCTCACTATAATATTCGATAGAGTGAAAACCATGAAATAGCGCAATTTTTAATACGGAATCCCCCGTTTGATAAGAAGACAAGCTATTATAAATTCGCATCGCATTGACATAATAACCAATTGTCATTCCTAACGCTTTTTTAAATTTTCTCATAAGATAACTTTTATCGTAAAAAAATCGTCTACTCAATTCATCCATTGATATCGTTTCATACAAATGATCATGAATGTAATTCAACAAATCACATACCAGTTCATCAGAATACATAAAAACCACCCTAGCACTATTATATCATAAGTTCATTATTGTTTAACTTTTTGTTTATAGAGGTGTTATACTGTGGTTAGAAAGGAGGGAGAAATATGCATTATGCAAAATGGTCAAACAAGGAAGAGTTAGCAAAGATTCTAACACCGGTCATTCCAGAACAAAATAAAACGGTTTCTGGTATTCCTATGGGATATGAAGGAAACACACTATACGTCAATGAGGAAACAGGACATACTCTTGTCATCGCTTCGCAAGGATCTGGAAAAACGCAAGCTTGTATGTTACCGGAAATCCGTCTTGGAATTCAAACAGGAAAATCACTTATCGTAAATGATTGCAAAGGTGAATTATACGAACTTGTATCTGGAGAATTAAAAGAACGCGGTTATCAAACAATCATTTTAGATTTAGACCGTTTAGAAAGAGGAAACTGTTGGAATCCATTTACTTTTCCATACGACTTATACCATGCAGGTAAACAAGATCTAGCACTCGAATTAGTAGAACATATCGCCCACTACATCTTTGCAGAACCTCATTATCAAGGGGATCCATTCTGGATAAATACATCTATCGATTATTTTACTGGACTTGTACTAT
>artificially_reared_2__coassemble_181_pt1 | contig 41571 bp, 39 predicted proteins | sample artificially_reared_2__metabat2_low_PE_043 | metagenome-assembled genome bin artificially_reared_2
TTAACTCTTTTTCGATTAAGAATCCAATTCCATTTGGTAAGTGGCTTGCTATTCCAACATTAGAAGCATGACTTCTGTGAGATGTTCCGAATGCATCATTGATATAAAGATCCCCTAAAGAGGCCCAGTAAATACCTAACTCACTATCGTTTCCACTTTCCTTCTTGCCATCCAAATCTTCAAACCTTGTATTCTCCATCAATAAAATTTGTCCTGGTTGTAAAGTCTGAACTGCATCCTCTAGTTCTTTCCCTCTTGTTGTAGGAACAAATTTTACAGGAATATTAAGTAGTTCACTTAGTCTTTCAGCAACCGGTTTTAAAGTACGTTTCATCCTGTCTTCTTCTGTTTTAATTCGACCTAGATGAGACATTAAAATAACTTTTGCACCATGATCTACTGCATAACGAATCGTAGGTAAACTCTGTACGATACGATTATCATCCGTAATCTTACCATCTTTCATCGGTACATTAAAATCACAACGAATGATGACCTTTTTATTTTCTAACTCATAATCTCTTAACGTTTTCTTCATTATTCCATCCTCTTTCTTTTCAAGTGAGAAGTAATCAATGTTTATCACTTATTAGTATGGATCAAAATAGAATAGCAATACTAATCATCAACATTGAAAATTATTCTCATTTTTTCTATTCTACCTATTTATCATTGTATCTTGTTTTCACATAATTTTCAAGTAATTACCTTTATATGACAAAATTGTAACGAACAAAAAAGTAGACTGATGTTTTTTACATTGTCCACTTTTGTTTTATCACTTCACACTCATAGCTTTCTTTATTTATTCAAGCTCATTAAATATTCTGCTGTACGTACCATTTGTGCTGTATAACTCATTTCATTGTCATACCATGCAACAACCTTGACAAGTTGACGTCCATCTACTTCTAGAATATCCGTTAATAATCCGTCAACTAAACTTCCATAATGAGAACCGATAATGTCACTTGATACAATTGGATCCATCGTAAATCCGATCGTTTCATTTGCATTGTTCTTAAATGCTTCATTTAATTCTTCTACCGTCGTATTGCGTTTTAATTCGACTGTTAAATCGACAACAGAACCAGTTGTTGTAGGAACACGTAAGGCACTTCCATCTAATTTACCTTTTAAGTTAGGTAATACTAACCCTACAGCACTCGCTGCACCTGTACTACTTGGTACAATGTTAGCAGCTCCTGCTCTACCACGACGTGCTTTAATTCCCTTTTTATGAGCGACGTCTAAAATAGATTGATCGTTTGTATAAGCATGCACTGTCGTCATATATCCTTTTACAATTCCAAAGTTTTTATCGAGAATGTTTGCTACAGGCGCAAGACAGTTTGTCGTACAACTTGCAGCACTAATGACTTCTTCTGTCCCATCTAACGTCTCATGGTTTACATTATAGACAATCGTCTTCATATCTCCTTTACCAGGAGCAGAAATAATAACGTGTTTTGCCCCGGCAGTAATATGTGCCATCGCATCTTCTTTCTTTACAAATTTACCAGTACATTCAAATACAACATCAATTCCAAGATCTCCCCAAGGTAATTTCGTCGGATCCATCTCAGAATAAATTCTTACTTTACGATCTCCTACGATAATATTTTGATCATCGTGAGAGATTTCGTTTACACGATAATTTCTATGTGATGTATCGTATTTTAATAAATAAGCTAACTGTTCAGCATCTGTCAAATCATTGATGGCAACAATTTCGTATGCTGGATTTTCTTCTAACAAACGAAAAGCCAAACGCCCGATTCTTCCAAATCCATTAATTGCTACTTTAATCATAAATTCCTCCTATCTTCTACGTTTTCATTGTATCGCAAGAAAAACAACCATGTCAATAGAATAGACTTTCATTTGACATAGAAAAAGTCGACAAAATGTCGACCTTTTTTACTCGTAAAAACAACTATTCCCGATAAATTCTCTAAGTACAGAATCGTCCGGAACTTCCTCACTTGGAATCGGTAAGAAATTCCTTAAGAAATTAATCAAACGAAGTGCTTCCGGATATACTGGATCATTTTCTGATACTGAAAATAATAATGGTTCAGCGTATGTCTTTAACACACCAAGTTCGTAGACAAGTGCAGAATTAATAATCATATCGGCATCATCCTGGAATGGAAATATATATCTTTCTTCTCCATAGCTGATTTTTCCCACATCTTCAATGTATCCGCCGCATTGTAATTACGGAATTTATTGTCGCGAATAATGCGTCTTAACTTTCTCGTATCACTCGTGTGAATATGATTATGATTATCGATATTGAGTTGTGTCAAAGGACTAATATATATTTTAAATTTATTTCTTCTTGGAATAGATATTGTTAAGTCCTCATTCAAAGCATGTAATCCTTCGATAATAATGATATCGTCCTCATCCATCTGTAACCATTTTTTACGATATTCTCTTTCTCCTGTCATAAAATTATACTCTGGAAGTAATACTTTCTCACCATCGAACAGTTTGATCAAATGGCGATTCAATAAGTCTATATCAACTGCCCTTAAAGACTCTAGATCTCTTTCTCCGTGTTCATCTAATGGAGTTTTATCACGATTGATAAAATAATCGTCGATCGAAATTTGATGAGTACGCAATCCCTTACTCTTCAAATAAATTTCTAATTTTTTCGAAGTCGTCGTCTTTCCACTAGAAGATGGTCCTGCAATCAATATAATTTTAATATTTTTCTTATTGTCGTACACGCGATCGGCAATCTCTGAAAGTTGACCATTATAATATGCTTCACTAATTCGAATTAAATCTCCATATTTACCAGTAGAGACCACTTCATTTAAATCAGCAGCATTGCTTATCTTTAAAATACGTCCCCACTTTGTATAATCCAAAAACGTATCAAATAACATCTTGTGATGTTTGTAATCTAATGTACATTCAGGATTGTAGATATCAGGGCAAGAAAGAACAAAACCGTTATCCTTGATATAAGTCAATTTAAAGTCATCAATAGCCTTTGTGCTGTAGGCAAGTTCTCCATAGAAATAATCGTATACATCATCTAATCGATATAAATTGACATATGTATTACTGATATACTTTAACACATTTACTTTATCCATTCTTTTTTTCTTACGAAAATATTTAATGGCATCAATTCTAGAGACACTCACTTTTGTAAACTTCAAATCTTCTGCAACAATTTCGTGCATTTTCGACTCGATTTTACGCAAGACAGGTTTATCGATGTCGCTGTTTTTAATTTCACAATAAACTCCCTTATCGATAGAATGTTCGATAATCACTTCCGCACCTTCGCCCAATACCTGTTTTACTGCGACAATTAAAATAAATTGCGCAGATCTAGCATAAATCGTATTTCCTATCACACTACTTCGATCGTAAAAATCGATATCACTTTTTTTTGTAACAGACTCTGCAAGCCCAGTAATATCGTTATCCACTTTTGCCACTAAAATAGGATAATTATAATACTTCTTAAAACTGTCACTAATCTCTAATAAAGAGGTATCTTCCAAAAACTCTTTTGTCTCGATCCCTCTATAATTTACCTTTACCATTTTCATATGCTCGATCCCTCTTATTCTATTCATATTCATTTTACCAAAGAAATAGTATTTTGTCACATCTTTTTTTGTATATATTTTCTTTCTTGAAACTACAATAAAATAGAAAGGGTGAAAAACATGTTAATACCAACTGTAATCGAGAAATCTAATAATGGAGAACGTGTATATGATATCTATTCTAGACTCCTTAAGGATCGTATCATCATTCTAAGCGGTGAAATTACTGATGAAAGTGCGAATAGCGTTGTCGCTCAACTATTATATTTAGATTCTTTAAACCAAGATGACATCAGTTTATATATTAACTCTCCTGGAGGTGCCGTCACTGCTGGAATGGCAATTTACGATACGATGAATTTTGTAAAAAGCGATGTATCTACGATCTGTCTTGGCATGGCTGCGAGTATGGCCGCATTTCTTCTTTCTTCTGGTGCCAAAGAAAAACGTTTCTGTCTACCAAATAGTGAAGTAATGATTCATCAACCATTAGGTGGTGCACAAGGACAAGCAACAGAAATTAAAATTGCCGCAGAACACATTTTAAATCTTAAAGAAAAACTAAATAAAATATTATCCAAAAACACAGGGCAAGATATCAAACAAATAGAACACGATACAGATCGAGATAACTTTATGAACGCAGAGGAAGCAAAAGAATATGGAATTATCGATCAAATATTAATATCAGATAAAAAAAATAGCTAGGCTATTTTTCTTTTTGCGCTTCTTTGACTTCCTTAAAATAAGGAATTCCTCGCTCATACTCCTTTTTGATTTTTTCTTTAAACTTTGATTTTTTCTTCATATCATCACCATTATTAGTATGTGATAAATTTCAAGAATTATAGAAAAAAGTCCTTTACTATCATGATGTCACCTTGATGATAAAAATAAATATATGCGAATAAAATTAAAACAAATGCTAAAATGCCCCAAAAGACATATTTAAAACTTGTCCCGCCTTTCGTTTCAACATTACTCATAAACTTATCAGCACTCATCTTCCGATGAAATAATTGATAAAAAAATAAGTGCAATTTCACAAAAAAAGTATAAATCATATTACCAAAAAATAAGTTTAAAATCATAAATAAAATTGTCACTATGAGAATTGGTAACGTTGGCAAAAACAAATTAACAACATAACATACACTAAAATATAAAGCGAAATACAACACGCATGCAAAGATTTGTTTTCGATATAAATACCAAAAAGGGCCAAATAAAAATGCTGGAATATTGATGGAAAGAGAAAGCAGTTTTTCTCCTCGATCTCCCATATAAAGATCCGCTAATTCATCATTGATTTTGACGTCCTTTGCGACGATCAAACCTTCTTTATTTTGAGCTTTCTTTTTCAAAAAACTCTTCTTATCCACTTCCGGTCGATTTAAATTTCCCGTACTAAAGGCATCCTTTTGTTCATAACTGTTCTGAGGGTTCACTTTCGGTTTATCGGCTTCTACCACACGCACTGTCGTTTCTTCTTCTTTTGGTTGCTTTTCTGCCACAATCTTCTGAGGAACTTTGGCGTATCCTTTAAATTTCAATCTCCCATGGCGATCTCGCCCCAGCATCAATCCACAATGAATACACATCATTCCTCTCGGATCAATAGGTGTTCCACATTTTGGGCATTTCAATTTTGTCTCCATAAACAACCTCCTTTAGCTTCAATAACATTTTATCATAAAATCAGTAACTTACAATAAAATTTATCATTCTATTAAAATATTCTAAAATAATATGATATCATTACAACAATTAACGTCATCAATAGTATACCAATAACAACATAGATAGCACCTGTTTTACAAATACGATCGACACGAACCATAAATAAACCAATATCCTCATTTGCATGTACCTTTTTCATAAGAGAAAATCTCCACTTCATCAACTTCTTTTTAATCGCTGAAGCTGTGAAAAATTGAAAAAATGAAAATAGTAAAAAATGTGGTAAATATAGAAACAAAAAACCTGCAATAGGAAGCGACACGGATAAATTTGCAGCAAGCATCTTCCAAAAGACAGGACAAGGAAGATATACCATGATAAGAATCAATAAAATAAAATCCAGTAATCCCATAATAAACTCATTCTGATACCAATACCATAGAGGTCCGAAAAAGAATGCAGGCAAACTAAAGTCTCTATGAATTTCTGTTTCTCTTTTACTCTGCTCAAAATATTTCATCAGGTCGTCTAATGGAATATCTTTGGCTTTTAAATAACTTCCATTCATATCCAATGTCGTAAAGTCGAGTGGCGGAAGCGGTTGTGATGTTTCTTTTTGTTCTACCTCTATCAGCTCTCCATCGATCAGACGAAAGATCTTTCCACAATGAACACACATCATTGATTTCTCACTCAATTTTGAATGACAGTTAGGACATCTCATATAATCACCTAGTCTTATTGTATCAAAAGTTGACGAAAAAAGACAGTAGCGAAACTGTCTTTCATTAAACGAAATGTTAATTATTTAGATTGGTAGTTAGATGCGCTTCCGATATGTTGTTCACCCATTTTCACTAATCTCTTAGTAATTTCTCCACCTACTGTTCCGTTTGCACGGCTTGTAGCATCTGGACCTAAATTAACACCAAACTCGTTAGCGATTTCGTATTTCATTTGTTCGATAGCTTGTTTAGCACCAGGCACAACAAATTTATTTGTATTTTTGTTGTTCATAAGTTTCACCTCCTGTACACTAATAGAATGTGTACATTCGGTAATTTCATACAATTTTTCTACTACCAATTTTTGGCTTATAACAAATCAGCCATCTCTGTTTCTTCCTGATCGAAAGAAGAAATCGTCTCGATATTTTCGACACATTCGTCGATCAGTGATTCGTAATCAAATTTATCTTCTGCTTGAATACATTTTCCTAATTCCGGATGAATCACTGGATGTTTTGGTAAAAAGATCGTACAGCAATCTTCATATGGTAAAATACTCGTCTCATATGTACCAATTTTATTTGCAAGTTCGATAATTTCTAATTTATCTAAACATGCGACAGGGCGAATAACCGGCATATTCGTGACAGCATTGATAACAACCATACTTTCTAATGTCTGACTCGCTACCTGTCCAATACTTTCCCCGTTCACGATGATTTTACAATTGCGTTTATGTGCTACTCTCTCTGCTATTCGATACATCATTCTACGCATTATGGTAATCATATAAGTAGGAGGACAATTTTTGTAAATTGCCTCTTGCAATTTTGTAAATGGAACAACATGTACTTTTACATGTCCAGAGTATTCATTAATAATAGAAGCCAATTTTAAAACTTTATTTTTTGCTTCTTCACTTGTATGTGGCGGAGATTCAAAATATAAACACTCTAAATCAACTCCACGTTTTAACGTTAAATATCCTGCCACTGGAGAATCAATTCCACCACTTAACATGAGAAGTCCTTTTCCCTGGATTCCCACTGGATATCCTCCCGCGCCAGCAATCTCATTCGTATAAAGGAAAGTTCCCTCTGGTCGAATCTCTACGTGCATCACGAAATCTGGCTCGTGGACATCAACTTTCAAATCAGTATTCTTTAAAATAAGACCACCGATTTTTCGACTATATTCCATACTAGGAATTGGGAAACGCTTATCAGCTCTTTTCGTCTCCACTTTAAATGTATGTCCAGGAGTTTCCTTTACAAGTTGTAAGATTGCTTCTTCTATTCGTTCCTCTTTTGTCTCTACTTTATAACAAATCACAATTCCATGAAGACCAAATACTTTTTGAAGGATCTTACTTACGCGATCCAAATCGTCTTCCTTTGTATAAATATACATACGCACTCTATCTTTTTCTATTCGAACATCAAAAGAACGTAACATAAATTCTATATTACGCGTCAATGTAGAAATAAAAAAATTACGATTTCCTTTCTTCGTTGTTAACTCTCCATACTTAATTAAAATCAATTTTTCCATAGAACTCCCTCGTTTCTATGCCATTATATCATGAAATTTACTACTTTTCTATTTCTTTCAAAACGTTTGTAATAAATTCTTGATGCTTTGCAATTTCTTCTAATTGTCTATCTAATTCCTCCACCGAAGTCACACGCGGAAACATTTGCTTCATTTTAGAAATATTTTTCATACTATCACCATTTATAGTATCTCCAAAAAAGAAAAAGTAATGCAAGCATTACTTTTCGTCAGCATAAAAGTTAAGTAGTTTATCGTAAATTCCAGGTTCGATACGATTCAGTGCATTGATACTTAACTCCAAAGACTTCTGATATTCACCTTTATAGAAAAGAACCTCTGAATATGTTAAGTTTTTATCTAAATCTTCTACAGATGTACGATATCTATTTCCATACACGATCGCCATCTCGGCAAACATAGCAGTTTTCATCATTTCTTTTGTACTACTAAATAATTTTAGTGCTAAATCCCGAGCGGTATCTACACGTGTATTCAATGTACTAATCGTAATAGGCTTTTTCTCCAATTCTCTTACGATTTCTTTAATTGCATCTTGTGCTTCTGATAATTCGATAAAATAAGATTTTGGAATATATGGTAGATTGTAATCTCTCAATTTTGCTTTTGAATCTTTCAAAATCAATTTTATTTCCTCTAATTGCTGACGAGCACGAATTTCGTCTTCCTTCATACTTCCAATAGAATCTAAAGTATTATCTAATCGATCTTGAAGTTCTGTCAAACGTACTACTAACGCCTCTATTTCTTTCGTAAGTTTAGAATAAGCGAACGTGTTGTTTCCAGTGTGATCAGTCAATACTTTATAATCTTTGTTTAATGTATCTAAATCCGTACGTACAGAATTTAATAACTCGATATCTTCTGGTGATAAACTATAAGCATTTTTAATCTCATCCATCTGCGAAAAAATATCAGAAATTAATAGATTCAATTTATCTAATTTCGATTTAAATGCTCGGTTCGTCTCTTCGTATAAATGACGTACATTCTTTTCTTTTTCAAAATCACCATATAGAGAATCAAAATAATCGACAAGTACTTTTAATTCAAACAAACTATCTTCTAAATTTAATACTTTAGCTCGATCTAAAATATCATTGATCTTCTTGTTTGCTTCTTCCACATTGTATTCTACATTTAAATAGTCTAATGGATATCCTTCTTTTACCATAGCATCGTAAATTTTTGTCGTATCGGCAATTTTCTTTGGCAAAATATCAACTGCCATTAATACGATACTTGGGACTTCTTCTACGACGATCTCCATATGCTTTAACATTTCGTCGATCGCCTGAATAATTTTTGTCACTTCCGTGTAATCGTTACTCTCCATCACACGTTCGAAATCTTCAAAGCGTTTTGCAATATTTTCAAACTGTAATGATACAGAATCTGCAATTGCTCCATATTCTGGTTTTGTCGATGTAAACTTTTGAAACAACTCGCGATATTTCGTTTTTAACTTTGTAATAATTGCACGGTTTCTCTCTTCACTCGTTGTAATCTCTTTGATTTCGCCTAATAAATGTTCTGCATTTGCTCTTACTTTATATATTTCCATCTCTAATTTTGCTACTTTGTACATCGTTGTCTTATAGTCCATTTGAGATAGAGAATAATCAGCTTCTAATAGCATATCTGTGATCTTAGGAATTTGTTCTCCCTTAATAATATCTAAACGATCTTTCCATTCATGGTACATCTGTTCTAATTTATCATTTTTTAAAAATGACTCTATTTTAGATAACTCCGGCATGATTGGAGTTGAATCAATAACGTTTTTTTCTACTTCCAAATGATTTAAAATATTTTTGATTTTTTTATTCTTACGACTTTGTAAAATATTCAATACAAGTACTATAAGTATGATTGCTGAAAGATAAACTGTAATAAGAATTAAAAAGACGCTATTCATACTTTCACCTCGCTATTATAATTCTACCACATCTTCGACTTTTTTTGCACCTTTTTGTAAACTTTTTGTCATAATTTATGATTTGGCGCATTTCGTTCTTGACTTACAATATGTTTCATAATATAATATTGAATGCGAATGCATCTAAGCAGCACGCTTTGAATAAGATAACGTGTTTGATCCCTACATAGGTTTACTAGTAACTTTAGCTGCAAAGCGAAGATATTAAGACAAACACCCTATCATATGACAAAGTGTCCTCGGATGATTTGCTAGAAATGATTGGAGGAAAGAAAATGTCAAAGTACACAGGACCAGAATACAGAAGAGCACGTCGTTTAGGATTCTCTACTTCTGAAACTGGAAAAGAATTAGCAAAAAGACCTTATGCACCAGGTCAACACGGACAATCAAGAAAGAAAAAATTGTCTAACTATGGAGAACAACTTCAAGAAAAACAAAAACTTAGATTTATGTATGGTTTAAGTGAAAAACAATTCAAGAAAACATTCAACGAAGCTGGTAAAATGAAAGGAGTTCACGGTGAGGATTTCTTCAAATTACTAGAGAGCAGATTAGATAACTTAGTTTATCGTATCGGGTTTGCTACAACAAGAAATGGTGCAAGACAATTAGTAAACCACGGACATGTTACTGTAAATGGAAAGAAAGTAGATATTCCATCTTACAGATGTAAACCTGGTGACGTCATTGGTTTAAAAGAAAAATCAAAAGAACATCCTGCTGTAAAAGCAGCATTAGAAGCTACTAACAAACGTGTTGAATTCGTTACTTACGACGAAAGTAAAATGGAAGGTACTTTTGTAAGATTACCTGAAAGAAGCGAATTGAATCAAGAAATCGATGAAGCTTTAATTGTTGAATTCTACAACAGATAATAAAAAAAGTTCAGCAATGAACTTTTTTTCATATTAAAGGGGAAGATAGCATGGCAAAATATTATCAAGGTCAAATAGAAATCAAAAAATTTAAAAATTTTAAATGGAACGATAAAATTATCAGTTTGGAAGAATTTCCTTATATTAAAGAAGCATATCGTGCACAATGGCACTATGAACAAGGAGAAAAAAGCTGGTATTTTTTAAAAAGTTTTGATGACATGCAAAGACTCATTGCTGAACTCATCGGATCAGAACTTGCACTCTTTTTAAATATTCCGACTGTAACATACCAAGTAATTCCGGATCCTATCATACCTAAAAAAAGATTAGTACTCGCTTCAAAAAATAAAATGAAGCCTCGTGAAAGATATTATACACTTGAAGATTTAAACATCATTCGTATGGATTATTTTCACGCAATCAAAAAGTTCAGTTGTTATGAAGATTTTATAGCGGCAATTGCTCCTATGTTCCATTCGAAAGAGGCGATGATAAAATTTCAAAAACAAATCGCAGCTATGATTGCAATTGATATCTTTACAGTTCAGTTAGACCATGACTTTGATGGGAATAGTTACTATGAAAAACAAAACGATTTAACCCTCTCCTTTCTACTAGACTACGAGCTCTCTCTAGGAGGGTTAGAACGATTTGATGCAACTCAAAATTATATTCATCAAACACCATTTTTTAACCAACAATTTTTGGACTCTGAACTTCCTGTTTTTGAAGAGAGTTTTCCCTATTTAAAAGAATCTCTCGACCAACTTATGAAAATACCATTCGATACATTCCTCGAACACATCGAACGAAAATATAACATACAATTTGCCAATCCAATAAAAAATTATACGTTAAAAATTTTAAATAAGCGCCAAAATTCGCTTGCTAATTTTCGTCAATTTAATTGATGTTGTTTTTTTTATCTAGAAACGACCTAAATGATATTTCTTTTTTCCACGACGCACAATAATAAATTTACCATCGATTGCATGTTTTTCCGTAATCGTAAAATTCAAGTCGTCAATCTTTTCTCCATTGATAGAAATAGAACGATTCGTTACAAACTCTCTCGCTTCACGTTTTGAACTCGCTATCCCGTAATGTACGAGAAAATCAACGATGTTTTCTTCTTTTTCCTCAATCGTAAAATTAGGTACCGATTTAAATCCATCTTCAATTTCACCGCCAGATAAAGCTCCGACATTTCCACTAAATAACGCCTCACTAATACGTACTGCTTTATCCGCTTCTTCTTTTCCATGTAGATCTTTAATAAATTCATATGCCAATGTTTTCTGTGCGATTCGCTTTTCCGGAGCCTCTTCATGCTGTTTCATAACATCCATGATTTCTTCTGGAGTTAAGAAGGTAAATATTTTTAGGTAGCTTTCTACCATCTTATCATCACTATTGATTAAGTATTGATATAGTTCATATCCAGATGTTTTATGAATATCTAACCACAATGCATTTCCTTCAGATTTTCCAAACTTATTTCCATTCGCATCTAATACGAGTGGCATTGTAAATGCATATGCATCTTTTCCTGTCTTTTTCTTAATTAAATCAAGACCTGTTGTAATATTTCCCCATTGATCAGATCCTTCTGCTTGCATGATACAATTTTTAGTTTCAAATAAATGCAAAAAATCGTATCCTTGAATCAATGTATAACTGAATTCAGCAAACGTAATTCCTGTTTCCAATCTTCGTGAAATAATATCTTTTGAGAGCATATAATTAACATTAATATACTTTCCTACATCTCTTAAGAATGTAATAAAATCAAATTTTTTAATCCAATCGTAGTTATTGACTACTTCTGCACGTCCATCAAAAATACGATCGATTTGAGCACGGATTCCTTCCAAGTTTTTCTGTACTGTTTCAACCGGAATTACTTCTCTTTCTGCAGTTGGTCTAGGATCACCAATTAACCCTGTCGCTCCACCAACGAGTAAAATTGGATGATGCCCTGCATTTGCCAATCTCTTAGCTGTAATCAAAGAGGAATAATGTCCTATATGTAAACTATCCGCCGTTGGATCAGTTCCCCAATAAAAAGTAATCTTCTCTTCATTTAATTTCTTTTCGATATCCTCTCCGGCGACATCTTTAATTAACCCTCTCCATTTTAATTCATCATATAATTTCACTTTCCGCTTCTCCTTTCATAATCTCCACTCCATGGCTCGTTCCAATGCGTGTCGCACCATGTTCAATCATTAAAATTGCATCTTCGTAAGTTGCAATCCCACCACTAGCTTTGACTTCTAGCACTTCGTTTTTTTCCTCGTTGATGATATCTAAATCCTGTGGTAACACACCTCTCGTTCCAAAACCAGTACAAGTCTTTACAAAATGAATAAAACATAAATTACACAATTTTGTAGCTTCTCGAATCTCATCATCTGATAATACACTTGTTTCGATAATAACTTTTAAAATATGTCCACCACATGCATCTCTCACTTGGTTTAACTCTTCGATAATATAATCGTAACTCTGCTCTTTTAAGGCACCTATATTCATGACCATATCTATTTCATCGGCACCCATCTCGATTGCTTTCTTCGCTTCAAACACTTTCGTATCAGTAAGTTGATTTCCATGTGGAAATCCTACGACAGTACAAACAGCAACACTGCAATCTTTTAAAGTTTGTTTTGCTACTGGTACATAACAAGGAGGAACACAAACACTTGCAAAATGATATTCACGTGCTTCCTCGCACAATTTTTCCACTTGTTTAGTTGTCACAGTAAAACCTAACTTTGTATGATCAATATAACTCCCTAATTCCATAATTCTCCCTCTTTCTAAATAAAAAAGCTATCTATGATGTAAGGACGATTGCTCGCGGTACCACCTTACTTCATAAATAACTTTATGCTCTCTTTTCTTAACGCGAAGACACGATTTCACTCCAAATAGGTAATTCACTTTCTGATCTTGGTAAGTTTTCATCAACCACTTACTTTCTCATTACCAATCAGATCGCTACTAATATTCTTCTCAGTGAAATGATAAATCTATTATAACATACTCTATTAAGTTGTCAATATATCATATGATTCAAATATGTACGATATTGCAAATGATTATCTTCTATATTGATACCCTTCTCCCATCTTTCGCTCATATTTAAAAACCTGCATTAAGTCTCTCTCATCGTCACCGTTTATCCTTACAAGACGTGCGAGTGTATCAAATTGTGCATCTGTTACTTTATACCCATTGATACTTGGATCAGGTACTTCTATTAACAAATGATCGCTAAGTCTTTCCATATTGACATATCCTAAACAATGGATCAGAATATCTTTATAACCAAGGCAAATTGAACGATAGTTAGGATTATTTTGTTGAATTCTTTCATATTCTTTATCCAAATTTTTATTTAATTTATTTAGTGCATAAATCTCTGCAAATTCATCATGAACTGCTTCCATATTTCCTCTTTCTGTCACCTTTAAAAACTCACCATCAGGACTCACGAATCCATCCCAATCTTTTATTTTTTCTAAATCTTTTCCTTTATATCCTAATAAACAAACTCCCATAATATTCTCCTTCCGCAAAGAATATATCATACAGAATGATTGAAATAAAGTCAATAGAAAAGAGTGCTTTTTTGCACTCTTATTCTTTCTCATCTTTATGAATTTCTTCGATAATATCTTCTATTTTCTTTCCATATTCGATTGATTCATCGTAGACAAAATCAAGCTCTGGAATATGTCTGATCTCTACGCGATTTGCAAGCTCTCTACGGATAAATCCCCGCGCCGCTTTTAAAGATCGTAACGTTTCATCTTTTTTATTTTGATCTAATACCGTTACGTAAACTTTCGCATATCCTAAATCACTTGCTAATTTGACATTTGTGACTGTTACAAACTTAATATCTGGATCTTTTACCTCCGTCATTAAAATGTAACTAATTTCTTTTTCTAGCATACTTGCTATTCGTTCTATTTTTACACTCATTTTTATCACCTATTTTATTATATCATGATGAAAAGAAAAAAACTATATGAAGTCATATAGTTATCTTTCTATTTCTACCATTTCGTAGCACTCAATAACGTCTCCTACTTTAATATCGCTATAGTTTTCAATCGTAATTCCACATTCTAATCCTTTTTTTACTTCACGGACAGAATCTTTTTCACGTTGTACAGAATTGATATTTCCATCGTAAATTACAATTCCATCGCGAATAATACGAGCTTTTGCCTCTCTTTTGATAACACCGTCGCTTACATAACATCCAGCAATTGTTCCAACTTTAGAGAATTTAAACAATTGACGAACTTCAGCGGTTCCTGTTACCTTTTCTTCATATTCAGGTTCCAAAAGTCCCTTCATAGCAGCTTCCATTTCTTCTACAGCTTTATAGATAATATTGTAAAGGCGAATTTCAACGCCGTTTTCTTTTGCAGAATCTTTAATCTCATTACTTGGACGAACATTAAATCCAATAATAATCGCATTGCTTGCCTTAGCAAGGACGACATCACTTTCCGTAATAGATCCTACACTACTGCGAATAACTTTTACACGGACATCTTCTACTTCTAGTTTTTCTAGAGCGTTTTTAACTGCTTCACTACTTCCGTTGACATCAGCTTTGATGATAACATTAATTTCTTTGACTCCTTCTTGAATCTTTGAAAATAAATCATCTAAACTCATCGCAGACTTCTCACTTCTAGATTTTGTTTTCGCTTGTTCTCTTCGTTGTTCACCGATACTGCGAGCTTGTTTTTCAGTTTCAAATGCCATAAATTTATCTCCGGCACTTGGAACATCATTTAATCCTGTAATCGTTACTGGTTTAGAAGGTCCAGCTTCCATAATTTCTACACCAGAATCATTTTTCAATGAACGAACCTTTCCATACGCAGTTCCAACGACAATTGGATCTCCTAAGCGAAGTGTTCCATTTTGAATCAACATCGTAACAACAGGTCCTAGATGTTTATCTAATCTTGATTCTACAACCGTTCCACTTGCATATCGGCTTGGATTTGCACGATAGTTTTGCATATCTGCAACAAGTAGAATATTATCTAATAATTCTCCGATTCCATCTCCTGTAGATGCTATGATCTTATTATATAGAGTATCTCCACCCCATTCCTCTGGTGTAAGTCCGTATTCTGTTAATTCAGTCATAATTCTTTCTGGATTCGCACCAGGTTTATCCATTTTATTAATTGCGACAATAATTGGTACTCCTGCTGCTTTCGCATGGTCGATTGCTTCTTTTGTCTGTGGCATAACACCATCATCTGCTGCAATAATAATGATGATAATGTCTGTAATTGATGCTCCACGTGCACGCATTTCTGTAAAAGCCGCATGTCCTGGTGTATCGATAAAAGTAATTGGCTTTCCTTCATGTTCTACTTGGTAGGCGCTAATTGCTTGTGTAATTCCACCAGCTTCCCCACCTGCAACATTCGTCTTACGTATCGTATCCAAAAGAGTTGTCTTACCATGATCGACGTGTCCCATGATCGTAACAACTGGAGCACGTTCCACTAAATCTTCTTCACGATCTGTAATTTCAAACTCTTCAAAATTTGTAACATCCGCTGTTTCTTCTCTTTTTAGTTCCTTATCGTAATCTAAGATAAGCACCTCTGCATTTTCATAAGAAATAGGTGTATTAATATTACACATAACGCCTAGAACAAATAATTTTTTTATCAATTCTGCAGCTGGTACATGTAATGCATCTGCTAAATCTTTAATCGTCATATTTTCTTTGTAGAAAACAATATGATCATCGTTTACCGGTGCATTAGAAACAAGCTTCTCTTTATGTTTATACATTTGTTTTCTCTTATTAGCTAAATCTTTTTTACTTCCGGCGAATGCTGGCTTTTTATCTACTCTCTTTTTTAGCTTTTGCTTCTTGATTGTATTATCAACCTCGATTTTCTCTTGTTCGATAATATCTTCTACGAGATCTTCTAAAGCTTCTTCCTCTGTTTTGTCTTCCTCTACCATCTCTGAATTGATCGTATTATCTAGTTCTACGATCGCATCTTCATCCAGTAAATCATCTTCATTCTCTACCTCTATTCCGAGTGCTTTACAAGCTTTCAATACTTCATCTACTGTTTTATTGATATCTTCTGCATACTCTAGCACACTCATCATAAATATCACCTCTTTCTTTTTATTTTACAAAATCTTTTAACGACTCAAATATTTCGTCTGGGACATTTACTTCTAAATGTCTACTTAACACTCCTGACTTTTTTGCTTTTTCAAACACACTCAAATCTTTTTTTAAATATGCTCCTCGTCCATTCGTTCTACCTGTCGTATCGATTACGACATTTCCTTCTGGTGTACGAACAACACGAATCAGTTCCTGTTTTGGCAATTTTCCATGTGTGACGACACACGTTCTCATCGGTATCTTTTTTACTTTCATAGTTTTACCCTTCGATTAAATTAATTCCCATTTCTCTTGCTTGTTCGTATGTCTTCACATCAATTTTATATTTTGTTAAACGTGCTGCTAATCTAACATTTAATCCACGTTTTCCAATTGCCAAAGACAAGTTGTCATTATCGACGATGACAATTGCCTCTCTTTTCTTTTCATCAGTAATTAAAACATGCACATTTTTTGCTGGACTGAGTGCTGCTTCGATAAATTTCATATCATCGTTATCGTATGGAATCACATCGATCTTCTCACCATTTAATTCACTAATAATACGATTGATTCTACTTCCATGTTCTCCGATACATGATCCTACTGGATCGACATTTGCTAGCTCACTAGAAACTGCAATCTTCGTTCTAACTCCAGCTTCACGTGCAACACTATGAACAAGAATGATTCCTTCTTGAATCTCTGGAATTTCTAACTCGAATAATCTCTTTACAAATCCATAGTGACTTCTAGATAGTAAAATAAGTGGTCCCTTCGTATTATTCTCAACTTTTGTAATATATACTTTAATACTAGATCCCATTTTTACCGTCTCACCTGGGATAATCTCTGACTTCGGTAAAATTCCTTGTGTTTTTCCTAAGTCGATATAGTAATTGCGAACGTCTTCCATCGCTACCGTTCCTGTAACCATTTCATCCTGCTTATCGTTAAATTCTTCGATAATGTTATTTCTCTCAGCTTCGCGAATTTTTTGAACGACAACTTGTTTTGCCGTAGAAGCAGCAACACGACCAAAATCCTTTGGTGTAACTTCTTCTTCAATCGTTTCTCCAATTTCGATTCCTGGAACAAGTTTCTGTGCTTGTGCTAAAGTCAAATGAATTCGTTCATCAAATTTGATTTCCTTTGGTGGTTCCTCTACAATTGGATTTCCATCTTCATCTAACTGTGGCTCTTCCTCTGCATCTTCATCGTGTGCATCATACCACTCATCGATTTCCTTCCCATTGATTAATCCATACTCATCTGGATCATTTACAACTGTTTTATAAGAATATACGTGGATTTCTCCTGATTCAGGATCAATATTTACTCTGACATTAGAAAGAGAATTATAATTCTTCTTATATGCTGAAGTAAGCGCCAACTCCATTGCATCGTATATTACTTTTTCATCAATTCCCTTTTCTTTTACTAATAAATCTACTGCTTTCTTAAATGCTTTAGCATCCATCTTATTCACAACCTTTCTCTTTCGAACAAACATCTAATATATAATTTTCCTCGATTGGATCCGCTTCATCTAAAATAGGGTTCACTAATTTACTAACAGCGACGCAATCATCGACATCAACAAAGCCTTCTTTATCTATAATCAGGCGTAAAAACATCATGCTACCTTCCTTTTCATATAGCACTTCATCTAACCGATATCCATTTTCTTCGATCACATCACGTACTAGCATATCCACTTTCTTCGTAATTTCCATAAATTCCTCCATCTACATGAAAGAGTGGGATGTCCCACTCTTCCTGCAATTCCATGAGTATTATACCACATATTCAAAAAATAACAAAGCCTTTTCCTCATTTTTATCATATGTAGCACAATTTTATTTATGATAAAACGATATGCATCGATGATAATCCTCCTCTGTTTTAAAATAAGAACCATAAAATAGATCATAAAAAGATTCAATATAAGAAGCCATTTTCAGATGAGATATCTTTTCCTTTGTCGTCACATATACCGGAACATAATTTACATCCCATAATCTAATCACATAATTATTCATAAGTTCAAATCCTAATCGTTCGTAAAATCGAATGCGACGAAGACGAAGTTGATTCAAAGATTCAGGCAAAAAATGTTCTACCCTCTCTACTTCACCAAATAGAGCATCGTAAGTACGATAAGAATCTTTTAATTTTGCGATTAATTTCTCACCATATCCACGGCTACGCATACCATCGCGAATTGCTAAATAATCAAGCAATACTACCCTTTGATTCTTCTGTACGATCAAAAAGGCATAGCCCACCCATATTTTATCATCGTACAATATTTGTAACTCACCGATATTACGGTTCATCAATTTTTTTAAAATCCGATAAGGTTTCCTCTCACTTCTCGGAAAGTCTTGCACATAAAAAGGATATATACGTTCTAAATCTTCCAGTGTTCCTCTTTTTATGTATAACACAACTATCTTCTCCCTTCCTACATATTATAACATAAACGTATATTTTTTACATATGATGAATTATACAAGACATTTTTAGGAAAACTTGGTATAATAATAACATGGAGATGATAAAAATGACAAAAGCTTCAAAATACGATATAAAAATTGCGATTGCCGGAACCCTTGCCATCCTAGCATATTTCATACTCCCTTACTTAGAAGTGCTCCCATTTGCATTACTTGGCATTGATACAGCTACGTTACCAAACATTACGAAAGCAATCTACATGTTTGCCTACGAAGTAATAACTCTAGCAATTATCATGTATTTATTAAGAGATCAGTTAAAAAAGCAATGGAACGATCTAAAAAAGAATCATAGAACCTATTTCAAAAAATATTTTAAATACTGGTTCTTAATGTTAGGCCTCATGATGCTAAGCAACCTTATTATCCTAATGATCGAACCACAAAGTACTGCCGGAAACGAAGAATTAATTCGTTCTATTTTTAGTGAAATGCCTATCTACATGTACTTATCGGCAGTAGTAATTGCACCACTCATGGAAGAATTGGTATTTAGACTTTCCATTCGTAATATTTTTCCCCATACAGATTGGTTATTTATCATCGTATCTGGACTCATCTTCGGTGGAATGCATGTTATTGGAAATGTAAATACATGGATAGATATTTTATATCTGATCCCATATAGTATTCCAGGATTTGTATTTGCATACGTATTAACAAAATCAAATAATGTATTCGTAGGTAGTGGACTTCATTTTGTACATAATGGTATCTTAATGAGTTTACAAGTACTCGTACTATTATTTGGATAAGACCATTGGTCTTTTTTTTATTCTATGATAAAATAAACATGGTGATCCTATGGCAAAGAAAAAACACGCACAAAAAAAAGAATCTAAATTTACATTGTGGCAAAAGATTGCCATGATTATTTTATTCCTCTTGATATTCATCGCTGGAGTTATTTTATATAGTAGGTATATAGCTACATCTAAAATCGAGGTACGAGAAATAAAAGTTATCAACCAGAATCTTCCTAGCGACTATCATGGGTTTAAAATCGTGCAATTATCAGATATTCACTACAATACAACAATATATAAAGAAGAATTAAATAAAATTGTTCAAAAGATAAATAAAATGAAACCAGATATTGTCGTATTAACTGGTGATCTCTTCGATAAAAATACAGAATATCAAGAAAATGATTTCACTGATATATCTGAAGCGCTGATGAAAATAGATGCTAGCGTTGGGAAATATGCAATTACGGGTAATCACGACGTAAAGTTTACAGAATGGGAAACGGTTATAAAAAATAGCGGGTTCACCAATTTAAATGATACTTACGAACTCATTTATAAAGATAGCTATGATCCTATTTTAATCGCCGGAGTCAGTAGTAACCTGAACGACACAAAAAATATTAGCGATAAAATGAAACCAACCTTTGATTATATGAATACGATAAAACAAAGTGTAGAAGGTTCCTATCAATATGCAATATTATTGCTACACGAACCAGATTACATAAAAAATATCGATTATGAAAAATTTGATTTAGCTCTTGCTGGACATTCTCACCATGGGCAAGTAAGACTGCCTTTCATTGGAGCAGTCATTACTCCAAAAGGAGCAAAAGAATATTATAATGAGCATTATAATATCGACGGTACTGAATTGTACATATCGAATGGACTTGGAACATCTTCCTATCCATATCGCTTATTTAATCGTCCGTCTATCTATCTATATCGATTAGAAACAAATTAAAAGATCTCTTGGTTCAAGAGATCTTTTTAATGTAAAACTCCATTAGATTTTTTCATAAGATTAGCCTCATATTCATCCTCTATCGTTTCTTTATGCCAATTTAATTTTGAAGTATCTGACGAAAATGGGAGCAGATATTCTACTTTTTCTTCTAACGCTTTATGATATTCCTCACTAGAAAGTAGGAAAGATTCTGTAATAAATAAGTTACTATCCTTCGTCTCATTATAAATAGCTGCCAAATTGAGCAATTCTACTGACTTTCTATCAAACAGCTGTGGATAATTGACAAGCAATCTTGTTAATCCAATCATTGTTGCAAACTTTTGAATTAAGACTTCGTCCGTTAAACGATTTATATGATTCATATAAATGCAATAAAGCTTTTGTTGCATTTCGGTTTGTTCCACTAATTGCTTGATATCTGAAATTGTTTTCAAATCATCTTCAAAATGATAATCTTCACTCAAAGTATAGTGTGATTTTATCATTTCCTCATGTTCTTTTACAAACGTTAATAATGCCTGTTGAATTTCTAAAACATCATGTAAATCATGTTCATATATTAAACCATCTTCCATATTTTCTCCTTCTTTATGCGACACCTAAATATTCTTCTAATGTAATCCCCTTATTCATAATTTCTTTTGCAACTTTCTTACCAACGTATCTTATATGCCAAGGTTCATACTGGTATCCTGTAATATATTCTTTTCCCTTTGGATAACGTAAGATAAATCCATATTCTGCACAATGTTGTACTAACCACTTTCCTGCAGGCGTCGTTCCATAATTATCATCAATAGAGCCAACGTCAAAAGCAAGCCCTGTTTGATGTTCAGAATGACCTGCACGAGCAGAATAAGTATCTGCCATTGCTTGTCCATCTCTGTTTACATATCTCTGATATAAATTCACTTGTGTTTGATAACTACGATATCCAGATAATAGTGGCATCGAAAAGCCTGCTGCCTTTGCTCCAGCTTGAAGTGAAGATAACGCAGACTGTGCTGTCGGATCCACTCCATTTCCATAACTTTTCGGCAATGCATACTGCTTATTTACGATTAAAATACCATCGATATATTTAGGCCCCATCTCTATATTACTATAGCCACCGCTTCCTTCTTTCGATTGATTTTCAACGATTACTGTTCTTTCTAAAGATGACTTGTTATGACTACTATCTTCCACTGTATAGGTAACTTTATATTCACCTTTTTTAGAAGTATCGACATTTTCTTTCACCTTCACCTTATCAGTTAAATCACCATCATAATTATCCGTTGCAGTAAATCCTTGTTCTACATATGATTCACCAACTTTTAAAGATACTGTCGTATTGCCAACGAGTGCTATTTCTGGTTTAGTCGTATCTACAACTTCAACTGTTCTTTTAACCTTCTTTACCGTCCATCCTTTTTTTAATTTATATTCGACTGTATAACGTCCTATCTTATCAGTTTTAATTTTTGTTTTGCTGACATCATCAGATACATCTTTTCCAAAAAAAGTTGCATTTACCAAAGGATCCTTAAAAGACCCATTTACTTCTACTGTTATAATCTTTTTACCTTTCAAAGATAAATGTAAAAATGGGTTAAAGAACAACATGAAAATCACGATCAAAATCAAAACGAGAATACAAATGATTGCGAGCTTTCGTAATTTTCTTTTTTTCATGATTTTCCTCCTTATTTTTGAAATAAATGATCAAATAACTTTTGAATGGTTAATTGCACAACTGTTCGCTTGCATTGTTCTCTTTCGAAATGTCCCAAACTAATCGTTTGATCAATATACGCATCCTGCCCTTTATCGTATATACTAATATACACAATATTTTGATTTCCGCCTGGATTTGCTGGATCCTCTACTCCAAATCTTCCAGTAATTCCAATTCCATAATTGGCATCAGCTTTCTTTGCAATTGCACTTGCCATAGAGCGAGCTGTTTCAATACTATAGACTGTATATTTTTCTATCGTATCGGCATCGACACCCATTTCAATTTTATATTCATTACTATAAGTAACAGCGCCAAAATGGAAAACATAAGAAGAACCCTCTATATTTGTAATAGCATTGGCTAATGCTCCTCCTGTACACGATTCCATCGTCGCTAATGTTTGTTCTTTATTTTGTAAATATTGTAAAATTAACTCTATTTTCTCTTCCATATGATCACTCTCGTTCCATCCTTTTTGATTATACCACGAGAGCACTCTCTTTACAATGAAAAAAGGAGATAGAATCTCCTTATTCTGAAACCTCTTTATATTGAGAACGCTTATTTTCATACGCTGCGATTTCACGATCGATAGCATCATATTGTTGCTTCAATCGAACGATTTCTTCGTTTTTATGAAACGAAGATTCTTGAAACATCAAATCAAATAAAGATGGTTCTGGGGTATTATAATAATTTGGTGTCTCAACGTTATATGAAGGTTCTTCTTGTGTTTCAACTTGTACAGCAACTTCTTCTTTTGGTTGGAATGAAATGACTGGTTTCATTTGAACAGCAATCTCTTCTTCCTTTTTCTCTACGACTGGAACAAGTTTTTGAATAAAGCTTTGTTCTTTCGCAACTTTCGGTGTAACTGGTTGATCCACTTTTACATCATCTAATGGATCTTTTGTATAGTAATCTTCCAAGTTCATAATAATAGGAATTCCTTGTTGCATTACTACGTTTGGTTCGTTGGTTGCTAAAGTTTTTGTCTCCTCTGGTGCTGATTCTACTTCTACATTTGTCACTGGTTCTAACTGTGGCATAGTATCGTAAGTTTGCACAACAGGAGTTGCCTCTTCTTGCTTTACGTCATTTTGTACCTCAACAGCTGTATATAAATTGGTTACTGGCTTCATTCCGTAACTTTCTGCTTCTACACGATAAGAAGATGTAGGTTTAGAGAAAATTGCTGAAAGTGCTTCCTTCCAAGCAACTTTTGGCATATGGAACGGAACTTTTTTCTCTTCCTCTACAACTGGAACAGCTTGTGGTACAGTTTTCTCTATTGTTTCTGTTACTTCATCATATGCTAAATTATTATAAGTAGATACAACTGCAATACTGATTCCAGAAAAGACGAATAAACTCATAAATAACTCTAAAATTGCAAGTAACGTTTCATTTGTATACATTTGTGTACCATTCCATATATCGACGTTCTCTGTCCCTGCAATTGTAAAAAATGACATTAATAATATCCATGAGAGAGCACAACTAATAATAGATATAGATTTCTCGATTTTATGCTTCTCTCCGTGCTTTAAATAATAACGTATACCTAGAATATTTAATAGTATAAATAATCCAAAGAAGACAGATAAACTTGGAAAATAATACACTTCTAATATATCTCTCATAAGTTGTTCAAACATTTTAGAAATATAATCCCAATATTGCATCACAACAACAACTGAAAGAATAATATAAAACAATAATATATTTTGCTTTGTTTTTCCACTCTGTTCTTTTTCAAACATAAAGTATCCAAAGACAAGTGCTACCATAAAGCAAATAAGAACAAGAAGTGGTGATGATATTAAGGCATCGAAAAGCCGACCTATTTTTTCAAATAAAGTCATTTGAGCCATATCATATCCCTCCTTTCCTTATGCGACTGGTTGTTTATTTACCAGTTCAGCTATATAAATTGTCTGTAAAGTTTTACTATCTTTTGTACAAGTAATTAAAGTTAAAGTCGTCTTAGATGTATCACGATAAATCTTAGCTGTACCTGTTTTTTGCTGTTCATAAATATTAACAACCTGATAAGTATATTTCATCGATTGATAAGTTACGTAAATGGTATCTCCTTTTTGTACCTTGTATAAGTTTTTAAAAAATGCAATATATCCTCGTCCAGAGTGTGCCGCTAAAATAAGATTTCCCTTATCAACATCTGGATATGTCGATGATTGAATCACTGTAATATTTCTAGAAATCTTATTTTGACTAGAATTTATATCAACAAAACCACGTTTCAAATTGATCTTTGGAATTTCTAATATTCCAATAAATGCATTTTGATTTGAAGTATTAGATACAGGAGCCTGTTGAACTGGGGCTTCTGTATTATTCTCTACTTGTGGTGTCTCATTCTCCGTCATAGCAATTTCATCTGTAGGTTCGGTAGTTTCAAACAATTCCATATTTTTTTCTTGAAAAATTTCATCTCGTGTCGTTCCAATATAATCTTTACAGAAAAACCAAATTCCTCCAAAAATGAGCAAAAAGCCAATCAAGATGATATGGCTTTTTTTCAACTGAAATTTATGCTCTTTTCTTTGCATGGCGATATACCAAACCAATTCCAAGTATCATCATACTAGCTCCAGCAATCGGTAAAACACCATCGTTAACTCCCGTATCTGGAACTGGTACTTCTGGTACTGCAGAATTATACATAACTACTTCTTTTACAAGCCCATCTTTGGTTATTTCAAATTCAATTTTTTCTGTACTGAGTTGATATCCCTCTGGTGCTTCAACTTCTTCTAAAGTATAAGTTCCGGTAGGTAAATCATATATGTAATGTGGTTCTCCTGTAGAAACCCATTCCTCTACTACATTTCCATTTTGATCCTTAATTACTAATTTAGCTCCTGCAAGTTCTTTATTCGTTGCGATATCTTGCTTACTAATTTTTACACCTGTACGGATCAAATTGAATGAAGTGGTCTTTGTAACGTTTTCACTTTTGGTATATGTAATTGCAATACTTTGTTTTTTACTATCTGAAGGTTTATAAACATATGCTGTATCAGTTGATACCTTAGCGCCTACCCCTATACTAAATTCCAATGTCATATCTTTTACAGATGACGCCGGAACGATGACTCTAAACTTATCATTTGGTGAGAATGTCGTTTTCTCTTTTCCATTTTGATCTACAAACTTCGTCCCTTCTGGAGCACCATTTGCAGATACAACTAAGTTAGAGACCTTCGCATTCGATGTAATCCAAATCAATCCTGATTGATAGTATGTTCCGTCTGCCGATAATGTTAATGCACTACCTTCTGTCTTCAATTGAAAATCTAAAGCTGGTAGTTTGTCATTTCTATGTTGTAATGCTTGTTCCATCAAACTTTTTGCTTTTGGACGTACCCCGTATGGATCTTCTCCAGTAATTTTCAAGTTTGGTGAAAGATTCGCATCTGGACTTAAACTATCATCACCGTATCCATTGATACGATCCAAATACCACCAAAGTGCGATCTGTGTAATATAACGATCCTTAGATGCTTCTCCTGTGATGCTTACATTAGGATATCCGTGTTGTAAAATATAACGAACTCCTCCATCTACTTCCTCACCACGAGTCAATGTTTCATGATTTGGTGTTGGTGCCAACGCTTTCAAACAGAAGACTACCGTACCATCAGCAAGGGTTACAAACCCAATTTCTGTACCACCTAAGTATTTAGGTGATAATGTTTCAACCCCCATTTTTACAGTATCTGGGGCGTTGGTCGTAAGTGCGGTAACAGTATTCATACCAACAAGCATGAAACTCATAACTATCGCAAACAACACTTTTGAAATATGTAATAATCTCTTTTTCATACTATCCCCTCCATGTATTGACATACTATAGCACGAAAGTTTATATTTTGCAAGCTTTTTTTTATGTTTCACAAAAAAATAAAATCAACAAAAAACAAGACAAATTTTCATTCGTCTTGCATAAGTAATTCATATAATTTATGACACCTTTCTTTATCCATTGCCGGAACTCCAGCCAGGCGATATTTCATATTGAGTTCCTCATATTTTTCGATTCCCATCGTGTGATATGGTAGCAATTCAACTTTTTCAATATTTTGAACTCCTTTTAAATATTCTTTCAGATCTAATATATATTCTTCCGTATCATTTATCCCGGGCACAATTACCTGACGAATCCATAACTTCGTATGATGCTTCTGACATGCATCTAGAAATTTTAAAGATGCATCTATCTTGCCACCAGTCATTTTATGATATCCTTCGTTGGTAAGTGCTTTAACATCATAAAGAACCAAATCTGTATATTTTAAAATTTCATCATAATCACCATTTCCAACTCCTGAAGTATCTAAACATGTATGAATATCATATTCTTTACATAACTTTAGAGTTTCGAGTAGAAATTCAGGTTGCATCAATGGTTCTCCGCCAGAAAAGGTCACACCACCCGTTTTCGAAAAATAGTTTTTGTATTTGAGAATTTTATTCACTAGTTCACGTGGTGTCAATTGAAAATCACTTTCTTTTTGCCAAGTTTCAGGATTGTGACAAAAAAGACAACGCAGAGGACAGCCTTGCATAAAAACTACAAAGCGTATTCCAGGTCCATCTACGAGTCCCATTGTTTCAATCGAATTAATATAACCTTTGTTATCTTGATTCATGGAAAGTTCTACTAATAACTTCTTCTTGTTGTTCTCTACTTAAGCGATTGAAGTTTACAGCATATCCTGACACACGAATTGTCAAACTTGGATATTTTTCAGGATGATCCATTGCATCTATTAATGTCTCACGATTAAATACATTAACATTCAAGTGATGTGCTCCTTGTTTGAAGTATCCGTCCAAAATTTCTGCTAAATTCGTGATTCGTTCTTCCTCGCTCTTTCCAAGTGCATCTGGCACGATAGAGAACGTATTTGAGATTCCATCTTGGCAAACATCTTTATATGGAATTTTAGCAACTGAGTTAAGTGAAGCAAGAGCACCACTTGTATCTCTTCCATGCATTGGATTAGCCCCTGGAGCAAATGGAACTCCATCTTTTCTTCCATCCGGAGTAGCTCCCGTTTTCTTTCCATATACTACATTAGAAGTAATTGTTAAAATTGACAATGTATGTTTTGCATTTCTATATAAAGGATGTCTCTTTAATTCTGTAATTAACTTCTTGACAATTTCAACTGCAATTTGATCTACATCGTCGTTATCGTTTCCATATTTAGGAAAATCCCCTTCAATTTCAAAGTCAATTGCAATTCCATTTTCGTCGCGAATTGGTTTTACTTTTGCATATTTAATTGCTGATAAAGAATCGGCTGCAACAGAAAGTCCTGCTGCTCCAAATGCCATTAAACGGTCTACGATCGTATCGTGTAATGCCATTTGACCTTTTTCATAAGCATATTTATCATGCATATAATGGATGATATTCATCGCATCTACATATATTTTTGCTACTTTTTCAATAACGTTAAAATATGCTTCTTTTGTCTTTTCATAATCTAAGTACTCATCTTCAATTTTTGGAATTCCATCTACAACCACAGTTTTCTTGTGCTCGTCGATTCCACCGTTAATCGCATACAACAAACATTTTGCGATATTTACACGAGCTCCAAAGTACTGCATCTGTTTTCCAACCTTCATAGCAGATACACAACAAGCAATCGCATAATCATCACCATAGATCGGTCTCATGATATCATCATTTTCATATTGAATTGCATCTGTGTCAATTGAAGTTTTCGTACAGAATTTCTTAAATGACTCTGGTAAATTTTCACTCCATAACACCGTTAAGTTTGGTTCTGGTGCTGGTTTTAAATTTACTAGCGTATGTAAATAACGGAATGAATTCTTCGTAACAAGACTTCTACCATCATTTGTCATACCACCGATAGATTCAGTTACCCATGTTGGGTCTCCGGCAAATAGTTCGTTATATTCTGGTGTTCTCAAATGACGTGCGATACGTAATTTGATAATAAATTGATCGATCAATTCTTGAGCTCCCGTTTCGTCTAATGTTCCATCGGCTAAATCTCTTTCGATATAGATATCTAAGAACGTAGACGTTCTACCTAAACTCATTGCAGCTCCGTTATTTTCTTTAATTGCTGCCAAATATCCAAAATATAACCATTGTACAGCTTCTTTTGCATTTGCAGCTGGTTTTGAAATATCGTATCCATATTTCATAGCCATAGATTTAATTTCGTTTAACGCATTGATTTGTTCTCTAACTTCTTCTCGCAAACGAATTAAAGTGCTTGTCATATCACCAACCAAGTTACTTAAATCAATTTCCTTACATTGAATTAATAAGTCAATTCCATAAAGTGCGACACGACGATAATCTCCAATAATTCTACCACGTCCATACGCATCAGGTAATCCTGTTAATAACCCGGCAGAGCGTGCACGACGAATCTCTGGAGTATATGCATCAAACACTCCTTGGTTATGTGTTTTTCTATACTCACTAAAATGTTTATCAATTTCTGGATTTAACGTATATCCATATGCTTCCAAAGCACTATGAACCATACGCATTCCACCATAAGGGTTTACAATTCTTTTTAATGGCGCATCCGTTTGTAATCCGACAATCACTTCATTTTCCTGATCGATGTATCCAGGAGCAAAATTATCGATTCCAGAAATAATATTAGTTTCTACATCTAATATTCCTTTTTCTAGCTCCTCTTTTTGTAATTGCTCGATTTTCTCCCAAACTTTTAATGTTTTTTCCGTTGGGCCAACTAAAAATGAGTCATCTCCCGTATATTCTTTATAGTTATTTAATATAAAGTCTTCAACATTGATCGTTTCTTTCCATTTTTCTCCTAAAAAATCATGCCATTCTTTCATGTAACGTCCTCCTTCTTACCCTATTCTCTATTATTTTAACATATTTTCTTAAAAATGAATATCTATTTTGATGAACTTTACATCTTTTCCATAAATTCCTGTTCATTCCAAATTTCAATTCCAAGTTCCTTTGCTTTTTCATACTTACTTCCTGGATTTTCACCTACGACTACGACAGAAGTCTTCTTACTTACACTTCCTGAAACTGTACCACCAAGAGATTCGATTTTTTCCTTCGCCTCTTCCCTTGTGATTTGCGATAAGGTTCCTGTTAATACAAATGTCCGCCCTGCAAAATCTTGATCTTCTATAACAGGTCCTCCTAAGTATTCCATATTGATCCCATATTCTTCCAACTCTTCGATAAGTTTGATATTTTCTTCGGTATGAAAATAGTTGACGAGACTATTTGCGATCATTGCACCAATATCTCTAATCTCGATAAAATCATCATATGTAGCGTTCATTAAATTCTTCATTGTATGAAAGTTCTGAGCCAATATCTTAGCCGTCTTACTTCCTACATGCCGAATTCCTAACGCAAATAATAATCTTTCGAGAGAATTATTTTTACTTTCCTTCACACTATCAAGTAAGTTTTGAATTTTTTTCTCTCCAAAACCTTCTAACTCCATTAACTCTTCTTTTTTTGTATATAATTTATAAAAATCAGGAATCGTTTTCAAATACCCCATATTGTAAAAATCCTCGATAATATTGTCTCCAAAACCTAACATATTCATCGCATGACGACTTACATAGTGTGCGAGTCCTTCTATTTTAGTTGCATCACAATTTGGATTGACACAGTAATATGCAGATTCTGTTTCTTTTCGAACGAGTTTACTTCCACATATTGGACAAGTATCCGTCATTTTAAACGGTTTTTCATTTCCCGTTCGTCTAGAAACATCTACGCGTACTACTTCAGGAATGACATCTCCCGCTTTTTTAATTACAACGGTATCTCCTACACGAATGTCTTTCTCTTTCACGTAATCTTCGTTGTGAAGTGTCGCTTTCGATATAACAGAACCTGCAACACGTACCGGTTCTAAAATCGCATTCGGCGTAACTTGTCCCGTTCGTCCCACACTAAACTTGATATCTTTCAACTTTGTAAATACTTCCGTTGCAGGAAACTTATATGCAGTTGCCCATTTTGGAGTTCGCACTGTAAATCCTAGTTTTTCTTGATCTTTAAAATCATTTACTTTCAATACGATACCATCTATTTCATAGGCTAACTCATCTCTTCTCTGAGTCCATTCGGCAATATATGATAATAATTCTTGCAAATTATGAACTAATGCTATATTCGGATTCGTACAAAATCCCAACTTTTTCATAAAAGAAAGTGCTTCCATTTGTGTATGAATTCCGTACTGCTCTGCATTCGGTAAATGATAGATAAAACAATCCAAATTACGACTCGCAGCAATTTTGCTATCAAGCTGTCTCACACTTCCTGCTGCAGCATTTCTAGGGTTTGCAAACAAAGGTTGTCCATCTGCCTTTCGAAGTTCGTTCAAAGACTCGAAAGATGCCTTTCCCATATAGATTTCTCCACGTACCTCGATCTCCTCTTTGAAAGGAATCGTAAGTGGAATGCTTTTGATCGTCTTTACGTTATGAGTAATATCTTCTCCTGTTACTCCATCTCCACGTGTTGCTCCACGAACCAATTTTCCATCACGATAGAGAAGTGAAACAGAAAGACCATCTATTTTTAACTCACATACATAATTCGGATTTGAAACTACCTTTTTCACTCTCTCATCAAAACGAACAATATCATCTTCGTTAAACACATTCCCTAAACTCAACATCGGAATTTCATGATGTACTTTTTCAAAACCTTCGATGACTTTCCCACCAACGCGTTGACTTGGAGAATCTTCACGGACGAGATCAGGATATTTTTCTTCTAACTTCAATAATTCCTGCATATCTCGATCATATTCCTGATCGGTAATTGTAGGCTGATCCAAGGTGTAGTATTCGTAACTTGCCTTATTTAATCTCCCTATCAATTCATCTATTCTTGCCTTTACTTCTTCTATCATGCTATCACCATTTATATTATACCAAATTTCTCCTATTTTATCTTGCTTTTTCTCCATTTAAAGAAGAAAAACTCACTACTTTTGTGAGTTTAAAATCGTACTCATATATTCCTTTAAATCTTCTTGAAGTTCTTTCCGATCCAACGCATATGCAATATTTGCTTTTACGTACCCTAATTGATTTCCAATATCATAGTAAGTTCCATGAAATGGACAGGCATAGAAATCTTGCGCTTTCATCAAATGAAGCATAGCATCCGTAAATTGATACTCATTATTTGCACCTGCTTTTAGTTCGCGAAGCACATCAAAAATTTCTGGCTTCACGATATATCTACCAAGCCCTGCACTCGTACTAGGTGCTTCTTCCATTTTAGGCTTTTCAATAATACTAGCAATCTTTCCAGTCTTTTGATCCTCGTAGGATATGATTCCATATCGCGATACAACACTAGGATCTACCTCTTGAATCCCTATTACGTTCGCATCGTACTTTTCGTACACCTCGATTAATTCTTTCAAGGCCGGAATATCTCCTTTGATCAAATCATCTCCATAAAGTACTGCAAACGGTTCTTTTCCAACAAAAGATTCCGCAAGTGACACCGCATGCCCACTTCCAAGAGGTTCTCCTTGACGAATCGTATAAATACGCGCTAATCCAGAAATAGATCGCACCATTTCTAATTGTTCATATTTCTGACTTTGTTCTAATCTCATTTCCAACTCAAGATTACGATCAAAGTGATTTGTAATTGCCTCTTTGCTTGGACTTGTAATTAGTAAAATCTCCTCGATTCCACTTGCTACCGCCTCTTCTACAATATATTGCAATGTCGGTTTATCTACAATTGGTAACATTTCTTTCGGTACCGCTTTCGTCACAGGTAAAAAACGAGTCCCAAGTCCTGCAACAGGGATGACAGCTTTTCTTATTTTTTGCATTCAGCTTCCTTCTTTCTACTTTTCTTTTTGTAATGCATTATAAGTTGAAAAAAAGATAAGTAAGCCTATTCCGAAAAAAGCCATCCATAAAATAGGATTTCTTCCATGTTGTCTTAAAAATTCTTGTATTGATTCCCCCCACTTATCTACAGTTTCCATAATACCTAATACTAACGCTGTTTTCATATTTATTTTTCCACCTTTCTAATACTTTTGTGTCCTTTTAATAATTTCTTAATACCCGTAGGATGTGGAAAAGCAATCGTAAGAATCGATTTTTCAACACCTACTACGACACCTGTTCCGAAAGTATCATGAACGATATGATCTCCTATATTATATTCTACACTAGAATCCACTTTCGATACAAATGTATCAACCTTTTGTGAAGCTGTACTTTCTTTAAAATCCTTTTCAATGTAAGAGTCATCTACTTCTTGTAAAAATCTACTTGGTGGATTCATATGATCCATTCCGTATAATGTTCTTCGCTTTGCATTGACGAGCCATAACTTTTTACGAGCACGAGTCATAGCGACATAACATAGACGTCTCTCTTCTTCAATTCCATCTGCCTCTAAGAAAGAGTTTTGATGGGGAAAAATTCCTTCTTCTAAACCAATCATAAAGACGTAATCGAATTCGAGTCCCTTCGCACTATGTACAGTCATCAAAGTAACAACATCAGTTCGATTTTTATGTTCTTCTATATCTGTCACCAAACTAATTTCCATCAAAAATTCATCCAATGAAATAATTCCATTTCGCTCTTCAAAGTTTTTCGTAATCGTCTTAAACTCCTCTAAATTTTCTAGACGAATATCCGCTTCCATCGACTTTTCACTCTCTAGTTCTTCTCGCATTCCACTCTGCGATAAAATGAGATCTACAAGTTCGGTCAAAGAAGAGTTATCTTTCTCGGCAATCAATGTTTCAATCAATTGCTTAAACTGCATCTCTTTTCCTGATTCAATCGCATCAAATAAACTAATACCTTCTATTCTCGCCTTTTCAGTCAAATGTTCTATCGTCTTAGCTCCAATGCCTCTTTTAGGCGTGTTGATAATACGAAGTAAACTTGTATCGTCTTTTGGATTGTATATTAATTTCATATACGCAATTAAATCTTTAATTTCTTTTCTATTATAGAAATAAAAACTTCCAATTACTTTATATGGTATGTTTTCACGAAGTAAAACATCCTCGATGCTACGAGATTGTGCATTAGTACGATATAGTACAGCAATTTGTTCTGGAGCAATTCCTTTTAATAATAATTTTTGAATTTCGTTTGTAACGTAAAATGCTTCATCTTTTTCATCTGTAGAACGATGATAGACAACTTTATCTCCCTCTTCGTTATGCGTCCATAAGTTCTTATCCTTTCGTTCCTTATTGTTTTGAATCACACCATTTGCAGCATTCAAAATATTTTTTGTAGAACGATAATTTTCTTCTAGCATAATAACCTTTGGTTTTTTATAATCTTTTTCAAAATTCAAAATATTTCGATAATTTGCCCCTCTAAAACTATAGATAGACTGGTCGTTATCACCAACTACACATACGTTTTTATATCGAGCACTAATCATTTTAATTAGTAAATACTGCGCCATATTCGTATCTTGATACTCATCCACTAATATATATTGAAATCTCTCTTGATAGTCTTGTAAAAGATTCGGATGATCTTTAAATAATTGAAGTGGCAACAATAATAAATCGTCAAAATCCACTGAATTCGTAGCTTTCAATTTCTTTTCATATGCATAATAGACATCTAAAACTTTTTGTTCGAAATCAGTATTAGCAAATTGTTCATATTGAATCGGACTTAACATTTCATTTTTTGCTCCACTGATGCGATTCTTAATTGCACGTGGATTATATTCTTTTTGGTCTAGTCCCATATCTTTCATGATCTTTTTAATCACCGTTAAAGAATCATCGCTATCTAAAATCGTAAAATTTGGTTGATATCCTAACATATCTACATTCTCTCGTACAATAAGTAATCCAAAAGAGTGAAATGTCGATATTTGAATTTGATAAGCGATTCCACCTAGCATTTGAAACACACGATCCTTCATTTCTTTTGCTGCTTTATTCGTAAAAGTGATCGCCAAAATATGTTCTGGTGCGATTCCTACTTCTTCAATTAAATATACGATACGAGTCGTCAATACTCTAGTTTTACCACTTCCTGCACCAGCCAACACTAAAAGAGGTCCCTCTGTTGTCGTTACTGCCTCTCGTTGTTCTTTATTCAAAGTATCTAAGTTCATTCGTCTCACCTCTATAGTTATAACCATCATAACATAAAATGAGAAAATTGATAAGTAGTTACATTCAATGAAAATAAAAAGGTTGAATATTCAACCTTTATTTACATGTAAATCCTTGTTCTTCCATTTCTTTCTTTATGGTTTCCTTAGTAGCTGATGTATCTACATCAAGCCCCGTACTTGATAAATCTCCTCCACTTGCTTTTTCTGCATCTACTTCTAATTCGAAATCATATTTTGTATCGCTCATATTACTATTATACTTCACACCATCTTGACCATCTACTGATGAAAATGACATTTCCATAATTCCAGCAGCAAATTGAAAAGTCTGTTTTTCCTCGTCAGATGCACTAGATGGAATTGCGATAGATCCTTTCATAGTAACTGCAGTTGGTTTATCATCTTTAAATTTATATATAGTTGTCATCTCTGTTTTACTACCATTTTCTTCTTCAGATACCGTACACGTCAATGTGTTTGCTCCTAAAAGTCCAAATGCATCAAGTGCAAAATATCCTCCTACAATAAGTGCCACAACAACGATAATACCTATGACAATTCCTACCGTATTATTCGTACGTGATTTTAATGTTTGTTGAGGTTTCTGAGTTGTAGGCATTGGTGCTACTCCAGCACCACTCGGTTGTTCTGTAACTGTTGGTTGTGGTGTTATTTGTGGTTGCTCTACTTCGCTTGACTGTGCAGCTACCTGTTCCGGCATTGGTGTAGGTTGTTGTGAAACTGTATTTTGTGCTGGTGTTGGCTCTGATGTAGTTGCTGGTTGTGGATCATTGGCTAACTGAGATGGATCTAAATTCCAAGTAGCTGGAACCGCTTGATCCAATGAAACAGCGTTCTTCTCAACATCTGTTAATGTCTCTCCAGCATTGTTCTCTGTCACTAGAGATTCTACTGGTTGATTTGGAGTAGGCTGTTGTGAAACGGCCATATCTGGTACTGGTGCCGTCCCAGTTACTCCAGAATTGACATTACCAGGATTTGTAACATTTTCTACAGGTTGTGTCATTCCTTGTTGTTCTCCTGGTACAGGATTTTGGTTTACTTGTTGCGCTTCTCCACTTTGTGGCAAACCATTATTTTCTTTTGGCAAGTTATTTGGATCCGGTTGCCCTAACGGATTTTGGAAAATATTCGTTTCCTTTTGGTTTGTTTGATCGTTTGAATTCATTCTTACACTCCTCTACTATCATACTCAGTATATCATACTTACCAGAAATATCAACATAATACTTATTTCTATTTGATCTTTACGTAAACCAATTTCAAATAGCAAATAAACAAAAAAAGGCCATTAAGCCTTTTTTTACAATATATTCTTTAAGACAATTGTCTTCGTTCTAGACATTTCTTTCAACGTAGTAGAAATTCCTTCGTTTCCGATTCCACTATGTTTCCATCCACCAAATGGCATTTCTGCAGCACGATAGAAACTTGCACCGTTGATAACTGCTCCACCTACTTCAAGTGCTTCTGAAACGTAGAAAGCAGTTTTCATATCTCTCGTAATGATGTTTCCACATAAACCAAAATTTGATTGATTTGCAATTGCGATTGCTTCATCTATGTCATCAAATCCGATAATTGGAATAACTGGTCCAAAAATTTCCATATCTTTTGCAACATCCATGTCCTTTGTTACACCATCTAGGATCGTTGGCTCAAAGAATGCACCATTACGTCTTCCACCATAGACAATTTTAGCTCCCGCTTGTACTGTCTTTTGAACTTGCTCTTCTACTACTTGAGCAGCATGTTCATTAATTAAACATCCAATTTTAACTGTTGGATCAAGTGGATTTCCAATCTTTAATGTCTTAATCTTTTCGATCATCTTACGAATAAATTCATCTTTTACACTATTGTGAATCAAGAAACGTTTACTTGCACAACATACTTGTCCTGTATTGTAGAGTCTTCCCCATACAGTTTCTTCTACTGCTAGGTCAACATCACCATCTGCAGCAAGGATAAATGCATCGTTTCCTCCTAATTCAAGCATAACGTGAGTTAAATTCTTACCAGCCGTTTGCATTGTTTCCATTCCAACACGCGTACTACCTGTTACACTAACTAAATGCACTCCCTTGTGTTCCGCAAGAGCATGTCCAGTTACTGGACCATCTCCTGATAAACAGCTAATAACTCCAGCTGGAACTCCTGCTTCTTGCAATAATTCACAATATTTTGTAAGTGTTAACGGATTATATGTAGATGGTTTTACGATTACAGCATTTCCCATAACGAGTGCTGATGGAACTTTTTGTCCAAACAAGTCACTTGGGAAGTTAAACGGAATAATACATGCAACTACTCCTAATGGGCATTGCTCTGTAATTTGAATCGTTTTTTCTTGTCCAGGCTCACTTCCAGCTGGAATCACATTTCCATACATGTGACGTGATTTTTCTACATATCCATGAACAAATAATTTTTGTTGTCCAATTTCAGCTCTCGCTTCTGTAATTGGTTTCCCTGTTTCCTTACAAAGAAGCGTTGCTAATTCTTCTTTATGTTGCTCTACTAAATCAGAGAATTTTAATAAGATTTCTCCACGTGCATGAATCGACATTTTTGCCCATCCCTTTTGCGCTTCTTGGGCAGCCTTTACTGCACGATCTACATCTTCCACAGTTGCATTTGGCACTGTATCAATTTTTTCATTCGTCGCAGGGTTAGTTACTTCAATTACTTTCCCATCGCTTGCATCAACCCATTGACCAGCAATTAAGTTTTTCAAAGTATCCTACTCCTTTCCGATTCCTGTAAATGATAACATCAATCCACCACATGCGTTTGCACTGTGATCATGGTATCCATATTCACCAAACGTGAAGATTGTAATAAATGGTACTCCATTTGCTTCTTTAACAAGTTGTTCATGAACTTCGTTAATACGATCTCCAATTCCTAACTTTCTTCCTCCACAGTGTACTAAGAAATATCCAGCAGCTTCTTGCGTCATTTCTTTCTTAACTGTTTTTAAAGTATTTCCTGTAGAGTCGATAAGTTCATCTACAGTTGCTTCTAATAAGATAACAGCTGTTTTTTCAACTACACGATTTCCTAAATTAATTGTATGTTCTGGAGTAGATGACATTGGATGACATACTGAAGTTAAACTTCCATGTCTACTTTTAACCCCAAGTGGGTTTAAAATTGTTGCACTAAGGAGATTTGATCCTTCTACTTCTGAAAGTTCTTTTCCTGTCCACTCCATGTATTTATCTAATGCAGGTACTCCATCAATTTCCATCAATTGACGACTGTCTTTTACTTTTGTGATAATTCCTACTGTATCAGTTTCTTTATAAGCTCCTGTATATTCTGTAAGGAATTCTTTATTCGTATAGAAGAATACAACAGCAACTCCATCGCTAAATACTTGATCGTTGCAGAAGATTGACCATTTCCCTTCTACTGTATCGTCAGCAGCACTTCCTCCAAAGAATGGTACACGCCCGATAACATCTTGAATTCCTTTTAAATAATCTTCTTCTTCTTTTGGACTTGCTACCATATAGAAATAGTTAGGCACTTTCATAAGTCCTGCATCTTTTAAAGCCGCAATTGCAACTTTACGTCCAATTTCTCTAGCATCTTTTCCAGCCTCACTTGCAGCAACACCTACAGTCATGTCTGGATCATCTAATACCATCATTCCAGAAAAACCATGATCTTCAGCATTTACGACACCGTCTGGCACGATGATTCCTCCGCTACTAGTACATCCTACAACTGGTGCATTCATTACACTTTTAACACCACTCATAATTTGTGCTTGATCGTTTAATACAGATGTATATAAAAGACCAACTTTAGGAGTCATTCCTTCTGTTGCAGCTTTTGCTGTTTCTACACCTGACTCAAAACTATCAGCTTTTACACTATAACCAACTTTTGTTTTCATTTTTAACCTCTTTTCCTTTTTTTCTTTTTCCGCTCTTCAAAAAGCATCACGATAAATTCCTAAAATATCTTCTTCCGTTACTTCTCTAGGATTTCCACCCGTACAAACATCATTTAAAGCTTGATGAGAAAGTTTCGGTAAATCTTCTTCCTTCACACCAATCTCAGATAAAGTTTGTGGAATGTGAACCTCGATAGCAAGATTTCTAACAGCATTTACAACTTTATCGACAGCTTCTTGATCCGATAAGTTATCCATATCTAAATGGAACGCACGTCCCATTTCGCGAAACCGATCTGGACAAACAACGCCATTGAACTTTAATACATGCGGTAATAACAATGCATTAGCAAGTCCATGTGGCGTATCATATAAGGCTCCAAGTGAATGAGCCATCGAATGTACGATTCCTAATCCGACATTAGAAAATCCCATTCCGGCAATGTATTGAGCATATCCAACCGTATCGATCGCTTCAGGATTCTTTTCATTGACTGCTTTTGCAAGATTGTCGTAAATCATTTGCATTGCTTGCAAATGGAACATATCTGTCATCGTCCAAGCTGATTTCGTAATATACCCTTCCATTGCATGCGTTAAAGCATCCATTCCAGTAGAAGCAGCTACACTCGCAGGCATACTTTCCATCAACTCAGGATCAATAATAGCAAGAACTGGGATATCGTGTGGATCTACACATACCATCTTCTTAACACTTTTTTCATCCGTAATTACATAGTTAATCGTAACCTCCGCTGCTGTTCCTGCTGTCGTTGGTAAGGCGATAATCGGTAACGATTTGTTTTTCGTCTCCGCAACACCGTCCAAAGAAACGACATCAGAAAATTCTGGATTTGTCATAATAATTCCAATCGCTTTGGCAGTATCGATTGCACTTCCGCCCCCGACAGCAATAATATAATCTGCACCAGTTGATTTACACATATCTAATCCGGTTAACACATTATGAACTGTTGGATTTGGTTTTACATCGGAAAATGTAGCATATTCTAAATGACTTTCATCTAAAACGCTTAGTACTTTTCCTGTAACTCCAGCATCTAGAAGTGTAGAATCCGTAACGACTAATGCCTTTTTTAAATTCCTAGAAGTTATCTCTTGCGGTAGAACGCTTCTTGCATTTCTTCCGAAATAAGACATCTCATTCAAAACAATTCTATTTATCATATATACCTCCCTATTTTCATTATAACATCACTTTTCTCGATTTGCAGTATTTTTTTTATACTCTACATAATTTTTCACAATTCTGACATTTTCTGTACAAATTACTTTCTGGACATAGGTCAAATACACAAGAACTCAGTTAAAAGTAGAATATAATACTATGTAACGAAGGAGGAGAAAATTTGAAAAAGATAATAATCGCTATCATCGCATTCCTATTAATTATTGCTCTGACGGTATTAACGTTATTCAATAAAAAGGAATCAAATTTAAAATCTATCAAAGTAGCAGAAGTAACACACAGTGTCTTTTATGCACCACAATATGTGGCAAAAGCCATGGGATACTTTGAGGAAGAGGGGTTAAATCCTGAGTTTATTCTAACACCAGGAGCAGACAAAGTTACAGCCGCCGTTCTATCAGGAGATGTCGAAATCGGATTCTGTGGGAGCGAAGCGACAATTTATGTCTACAATCAAGGAGAAAAAGATTATTTAATCAACTTTGCAGGTCTTACGAAAAAAGATGGAAGTTTTATTGTAGCTCGTGAAAAAGATGATAATTTCAAACTAGAAGATATGAAAGGAAAAGATGTGATTGGTGGAAGAAAAGGCGGAATGCCAGAAATGACATTCGAATGGGCACTACGTGAAAACGGTATCGATCCAAAAAAAGATCTCAACATTGATACCAGTATCGAATTCGCATCTATGGCTGGTGCTTTTATCGGTGGTACAGGTGACTATGTAACCTTATTTGAACCACAAGCTTTGCAATTGGAAAAAGAAGGAGTTGGATACGTCGTTGCATCTGTAGGAGAACTAGGTGGTGTCGTTCCATATACAACATACAATGCTAGAAAAAGTTATATCGAAAAAAATCCAGATGTGATTGAAGGATATACACGTGCAATCCAAAAAGGGTTAGATTACGTACATAGTCATTCTGATGAAGAAGTTGCAAAAGTAATATTAGATGAGTTCCCAGATACTTCTTTGGAAGATTTAACAAAAATTGTCAAACGCTATCGTGACATAGATGCATGGTTTAAAACGACCGAGATCAAAAAGGAAGACTTTGAGCATATCCAAGAAATCGTATCAAGTGCTGGTGAATTAGACAAAAAAGTTCCATATAATAAAATATTTACAAACAAGTATGCAAAATAAAAAAATTATTTTAAGTATTCGCAATCTAGAAAAAACATATCATACAAAACGAGGTGAAACAAAAGCAGTAGATACCTTTTCGTTTAACTTACTAGATGGCGAATTTGTCGCGCTTGTAGGTCCAAGTGGATGTGGAAAATCAACCATCCTATCCATTTTATGTGGACTTGAAGAAAAGTCTGGAGGTACCGTATCTTTTGAGGAAGATATCACCTACGGATACATGCTACAACAAGACAGTCTTTTCGAATGGAAAACAATTCTTGAAAATTGTTTACTAGGTCTAGAAATCACAGGATCACTCAATGATGAAACAAAACAATACGTCATCGATTTATTGAATACGTATGGATTAGGAGATTTTATCGACAGCTATCCATCAAATTTATCAGGTGGAATGAGACAGAGAGTCGCACTAATTCGCACGCTTGCAACTAAACCAGATATCCTACTATTAGACGAACCATTTTCAGCTCTAGATTATCAAACACGTCTCGCAGTTTCTGATGATGTCTTTCGCATTTTAAAAAAAGAACATAAAAGTGCAATTATGGTGACACATGATTTATCAGA
>artificially_reared_2__coassemble_202_pt1 | contig 37900 bp, 36 predicted proteins | sample artificially_reared_2__metabat2_low_PE_043 | metagenome-assembled genome bin artificially_reared_2
CGAATGACAATACCCCAACCAAAGGCTTTACCAACATCGTAAAGACAGGCGAAAAGCTTTAAAAGCATCACCAATATCACGGGAATTGTTTTGACAAAATTAGATGGTACTGCAAAAGGTGGTATTGTTCTAGCTATTAAAGAGATGGTTGGAATTCCTGTCAAATATATTGGACTTGGGGAAAAGAAGGAAGATCTTAGAGTCTTCGATATCGAAAAATATATCTATGGATTATTCGACGATGTGAAAGGAGAGTAGGAAAATGAAAACAAAAAAAAGCATTCCTGCTTCTTTACAGTTGCAATTTTATAGTTTAATTGCTTTATTAGCGCTTGGAATTTATTGCCTGATCGATGCTGCATATATCATCTTTTTCGAAATTTTACTCGCTTTTCTGTTTTTCTTAATGGGATATAATAATCATAAAATATATCACCGTAAATATATGACAGTTATCTATATTACGTGTGGAATATTATTTGCATTGATTGCTGGGTTAGAACCACTTGGAATCAGTATTTTATCTTAATAATTTATATGATTATTATAAAGAATTACTAACGGAAAAACAGAGGAATTATTTCGAGGATTACTACTTTCAAAATCTGACGTTATCAGAGATGAGTGAAAACTACAATATTAGTAGAAATGCAGTGCATAAGCAAATTAAAGATGTCGAAGAGAAATTGTATCATTACGAAGCTTGTTTACATTTGTATGAAAAGAAACAAAAGATTTTAGACACATTAAAGGGAAAAAATGATATTATAGAATTAATTGAAGATTGGATTTAAAAAGAAAAGGGGTTTTTTATGTTTGGAGAAATACTTTATATTAGCGATACTGTCGCACACATTAAAATTAAAGAGGGAACTCCGCTTGCAACAAATTTAATGAATATGCACATTGTCTTTGAGGATGAAAAGAAGAAAATTTTAGGGGAAGTAGAAGACATTAGTAAAGATATTATAAAAGTGCACTTCTTAGGGGAAATATCGAATGGTAGATTTATAGGTGGAGTCATTCGAAAACCTACATTATCTGCTAATATTCGAATTATCACGAAAGAGGAACTTGCGATGATCGTTGGAGAGGATGGACCAGAAAGTTTACTACTTGGATATTCTCCACTTTACGATAATTATCCAGTAAGGGTAAATATTAACGATTTATTTGCAAATCATATGGCTATCTTCGGTAATACTGGTAGTGGTAAATCTTGTGGTGTCGCACGACTTTTACAAAATGTATTTGTCAATCCAAACCTTCCACCATTTCGTTCTAACTTCTTTATTTTTGATGCTTACGGGGAATATCATAATGCATTTATGTCAGTCAATACGTTAAATCCTAATTTTAACTTTAAATTTTATACGACGAATGTCAAAGAAGTAAACGGGGGAGAGATATTATCGATTCCACCTTGGTTACTCGATGTCGATGATTATGCATTGTTACTTGGTGCAACAGAGCACTCACAGTTGCCAATTATTGAACGTATGTTAAAGTTGACTTCTATTTTTGCGGAGAGTAGTGAGCAGTCTTTAAAATACAAAAATCATTTGATTGCAAAAGCGATTATGATGATTTTATATACCAATCAAACATCTTTAAGTAAGAGAAATGATATTTTCTCTATTTTGCAAACATGTTCCACACCACAATTCAATTTAGAAGCAGTGGTACAGGGAGCTGGATATACACGTAAATTTAGAGAGTGTTTTATAGTCAATAAAACTGGTGAATTTGTTGAAAGTATTTTAGTAACAGAATATGTAAGTAGCTTTATCGATGAAGAGTTAGATAAATATGAAGCACAGACGAAAAACAAGTTTACACTCGAAGATTTGGAAAAAGCGCTTAACTTTACTTTAATCAGCGAGGGACTTCTACAAAATGCTAAGACTTATGCGGATGCTATCACATTAAAGGTAAGATTGCATGCATTAGTAATTGGAGAAAATGCGAAGTATTTTAATTATCCTAACTTCATTACCGAAGAAAATTATATCGCAAGTTTGGTCAATAAGAATGGACGTAAAGCACAAATTGTTAACTTTAACTTAGAGGATGTAGAAGATTCATTTGCAAAAGTAGTGACAAAGATCTATACGAAGATGTTGTTTCACTTTACGAAGATGCTTCCGCAACGTGCTTCTATTCCATTTCATATTTTCTTGGAGGAAGCTCACCGTTACGTTCAAAACGATACCGATAAATTTTTATTAGGGTATAATATTTTTGAACGTGTTGCTAAAGAGGGACGTAAGTATGGACTTATCTTTAATTTAATTTCACAGCGACCTGTAGAAATTTCGGAAACAGTTATTTCACAGTGTACAAATTTTATGATTTTTAAGATGAATCACCCAAGAGATCTCGAGTATATTCGTAAGATGCTTCCTAATGTTAGTGAGGAAGTCGTGGAGAAGCAAAAGAGCTTGCAACCAGGTACTTGTGTTGCATTTGGTAAAGCATTTAAAGTTCCGATGATCATACATATGGAGATGCCAAATCCAGAGCCATCAAGTAGCAGTTGTGACATCGTGGATACATGGGCAGTACATCAAAATCAAGGGCAGTAATGCCTTTTTTCTTTATTGACAATCACTTTAATACACGATATACTTAACATAAGATAGAATCGAAAACGATAGGTTGGTGAAATTGTGAGAGAATCAAAAAAAGGATTTACACTCATTGAATTGATGGGAGTTATTGTCGTTATGTCCATTATTCTTTTGGTTGGATTACCAACGATTAGTAATATGATGAAAAAGGATGTCGAGAGTACTTATGAACGATATCTTGTCGAATTGTATGCGGCAAGTGAATCTTATTTTGTAGAAAACAAGGATTTTTATCCAGCGCTTGTCGCACCTGGCGGACAGGCATATGTCACAATCGATGAATTGATCAGTGAAGGGTATATTCGAAACGTAGTAACCGATCCAGAGACGAACGAAGATCTACCGATCGAAACACAAGTAGAGGTAACGGTTAACGCAGATTATACGTATTCTTTCCAAATTAAGAAAGGAAGTAATCAGAGTATTTTAGTCTTGCTAGATGCGAACGGAGGAAGTGTCACACCAGCATCTTTAGCGCGAACATATAAAGCAAAATATGGAGATATTCCAAATCCGACGAGAGATGGATATATATTTTTAGGATGGTTTACAGAAAAGAATGGAGGAGAACGTGTGACTGGTGATCAGCGTATTACGATTACGAGAAATCATACGTTGTATGCACATTGGCAAGCGAAAACTCCAACTGTAACATTTGATGCGAATGGAGGAAGTGCTGTTACGAAAACTACGGTAGTAACAGTTGGTAAACCTTATGGTGAACTTCCAACGACGACGAGAAAAGGATATACATTCCTCGGATGGTATACAGCAAAAAGTGGTGGAACTCTCATTACAAAAGCTACTAATGTAAAGATAGGAGATAATCATACATTATACGCACGTTGGCAACAAAATAAATATGTTGTAACATTTAACGCAAACGGTGGAAGTGTTTCACCGACGACGAAAGAAGTTATACAATATAGTACGTATGGAACTTTACCAACACCTACACGAAGTGGACATACATTTAAAGGATGGTATACAGCAGCCAGTGGCGGAACACAAATAACATCAGGTACAGAGGTAACAATTACAGGAAATCAAACGTTGTATGCACAATGGACTGCAAATACATATACCGTTACATTTAATGCGAATGGCGGAGGGACACCTTCTCCAACAAGCAAAAAAGTCACATATGGATCAACATATGGAGCTTTAGCTACTATCTCAAGAACTGGATATACATTTAACGGATGGTATACAGCGGCAAGCGGAGGAACAAAAATAAGTACATCGACAAAAGTAACAATTACAGCAAATCAAACGTTATATGCGCATTGGACGAAGAATAATTATACACTTACCTTTAACGCGGCTGGGGGAAGCGTTTCACCAACCTCTCGATCAGTCGCTTATGGAGCAGCATATGGGACATTGCCGACGCCGAGCCGAACAAATTATAAGTTTTTAGGATGGTTTACAGCAAAGGATGGTGGATCACAAGTATCGGCATCTACAACAATGGGTGCAGGAAATAGAACAATTTATGCACATTGGCAACTGAATACGGTTAATGTTACGTTTAATGCGAATGGTGGATCTGGGACAACGACAAAGGCTTATACAGTAAATTCTACTTTAGGATCATTGCCTTCTGCAAGCAGAAACGGATATACATTTAAAGGATGGTTTACATCTAATGGTGGCGGAAGCCAAGTGAGTAGTAGTACGAAGGTTACAGGAGCAGTAACATATTATGCTCGTTGGTGGAGAAATGAGGTTTGTTCTACTAGTGGGGCTAATAATCGTGGATATAAAATTCGTCTCTGCGTAAAACAGAATGGACAAAAATCAGTTTCTATCAATGCTGACATGTATGTAGGATATTATACGGCAGAAGGAACAGGAAATTATCGTTTCTATATTAGTGGTGGTTCAGATACAGGATGGGCAAGCCATAGATACGTTTTTGCTTATAGTGGATTTAACCGATGGTATGATTGGAGGACGCAAACATTGAGTTATAATACAGCTGGTCAATCTGTTAGTATATATGGAGGAATTCAATCAAATAATCCTGCATGGTTTGGAAATAATTTATCTCATACGATGACATATCAAACAGGAAAATAGGAGGAATATATGAAAAAGAAAATAGGAATCATATTAGTTGCTTGTTTCGCGATGTTTGCAACAGGATGTGGCTGTGATCAAAAAAAGAACGCGGATGAACAAAAACAAGATCAGACAAGCATAACAAAAGCAGAGATTCAAGAGGATCTTGTTACCCCATTAGAATCAAGCATGGAAAATCAACAAGTAGATAAAATTTCGGGGTTTATTTCTGAACAATCTGACTATTATGAATTATTGAATGGAATTGTACAAAATACAGATCCAACCATGACAAGCGAGATGTATCAAGCATATTTAACGACAAGAACTCAAGATGAATATGCGATAGAAGAGATAGATGGTCAATATTATCTTTCCTTTACAGGGGAGACGATAGATTTATTATCTATGACTTCAACTGGTGGTTATACTGATCTTGCTAGTTTTCAAGCTTTATTAGCACAACAACCTAAAAATAAAGGTGGCGTGTTAATTCGGCTAATTGAGGAAGACGGAACATGGAAAATTGATTCATCTGATATCAATTTTGGTATGGTGCTGTTTGGTGGTACAGTAGTACAATAGAAAGGATGCACGATGTGTATTCCTTTTTCGCATAAATTAGGAGATGTAGATATGGAAAATTATGGAGATATCAAGACGATTAGAAAGAGAAAACGCTATTTGAAGAGACTGTATCGTCAATGTCAGAATCAAATAGAACGTGAAACAATCGGATGGAGTTTGATTGCAAATATAGAATTATTACACTATTATACGCATCTTGGTAATTTTTCAGTCACAGGTGATATAGGTCGCATTTTAAATGAATGTGTCGTATTGATAAGAGATATAAAGTATAAGAAATTAAATGGAATTCTTCGACAAGATGAACCATATATGGATGAAAATTATTTATCTTTTCTAATGTCACTTGCGAATTATGTTGCTGATGGTAACTTGCAACGTTTTGAATCGCAAATCGGAAATTCCTTTGATCGTACATCGGCAATGAATGGCGCAAAACATTTTTATGCCTTTTTACAAGATGAAGCTATTTCTCCAGTAGCAGAGCAAATACTATCTGATACTTCTTCAATCTACTTCTGTGAATGTCGAAATAAAAAAGATCATTTAGGATCTACATTTTTTGATTATATATTCCATAAACCATATATATGTATTTTAGAACATCATGATTTAAGAGATTTATTTACTCTGATTAGAGAGTGTGCTTTGGGTGTAAAGTTTTATATGAAAGAAGATTTACACTGCGATAGTTTTCAAAATGTCTGTGCATACGTGATGGAAGAGTTAGCTTTTTCCTATTTTGAAACAAATGAAACGCATCGAGAAGATATAGAACTTTTAAAAAAACAGAGAGAAAGTGATTTTACTGGATATGCTAACGACACTTTAATGCAAATTCATTCTCTTCCTGGTCAACAAAATTTGAAAAGTTTTTTTCACCCTAACGTAAATGAAATATTAAAGGTTATTCCTCGGCAACTAAAGAAAGATTTGGTAGAAATTCAAGCCTATGTTATGGCACGTGGATTAGTACAGCAAATACAATTTAATAAAGAGCTGGGATTAGAACATTTGAAAACTTTGATGCGAATGAATATTTCCAATGAACAACGCCCTGATTTTGAAAAAATCGGACTCGGTGATGATGTTTTACTTACGCTTGCACAAGAAATGTCGATGAGAAGTAAGAATGTATATTCGTGTTATCATGAGAAAAAAAGATGATGAAATTCATCTTTTTTAAATTTTATAAAATATGATAAAAGTATTGAAATCTAAATTAAATTATAGTAAAATGAGAGTGTTTTTTTTGGTTAGTGAGGTAGTAATATGAAGAAGACAAAAATTATTTGTAGCATTGGGCCAGCAAGCAATCAACCTGATACAATGGAACAAATGGTTTATGCTGGTATGAATGTTGCGCGAATTAACTTTTCACATGCAACAGAAGAGGAAAAACAACTTGTTGTGAATACTGTACACGAGGTACGTAAAAGAACAGGAAGACCGATTGCGATCTTATATGATACAAAAGGTCCTGAATTCCGTAGTGGAATGTTAGAAAATGATGAAATTACATTAAAAGAAGGAAATACAATTCGTGTTGTCAAGGAAAATATTCTTGGAACAGAGGAGAAAATATCTGTAAATCATCCACAAGCACTTGATTGTTTAACACCAGGAGATATTATTTTACTTGAAAATGGATTGATGAAGATTAAAGTTACAAGCTGTGAAGAAGATGGGGTTACTTGCCAGGTTGTAACAGGTGGAATTTTAGGAGATAAAAAAAGTTTAAGTGTACCGGGAGTACATTTAGAGATTCCTTTTATTAGTAAACAAGATCGAGCAGATTTAATTTATGCGTGCGAGCATGAAGGTGATTACTTAGCACTTTCTTTCGTATCGACGAAAGATGATGTACTAGAAGCGAGAAATATCTTAAAAGAACACGGAAGAGAAGATATGAAGATTATTTCTAAAATCGAAAGTGGTACAGGAATTAAAAATATCGACTCTATTATCGAAGCAAGTGATGGAATTATGGTTGCTCGTGGAGATCTTGGAGTTGAGGTACCGTTAGAACAACTTCCAGTATTCCAAAAGATGATTATTCGTAAGTGTCGTGAGCAAGGAAAGATTGCTGTAGTTGCAACAGAAATGTTGGAGTCTATGAAGAAGAATGCTCGACCAACGAGAGCAGAAGTATCTGATATCGCAAATGCTGTAATGGATGGAACAGATGCAGTGATGTTATCTGGAGAGACGACCGCAGGAAAATATCCAGTAGAAGCAGTTAGATTCATGGCCAATACTTGTGAGGCAACAGAAGGTTATCTCGATTATACACAACATGTTAAGACGACGTTTAGAGATGATATTACATCGACGATCGCACGTGGTGTAGTAGAGGCCACAAATGCACTTGATATCGCTTGTATTATCGCTGCAACAACGAGTGGGTATACAGCGCGTAAGATTAGTAATTTAAGATCAAAATCTATCATTTTAGCTGCTTGTCCTACAGAGAAAGTTGCTTATTCATTAGCTGCAAATTTTGGAGTATATCCAGTTGTGCAACCAATGAGTAAATCGACAGATGAACTTGTAGAAGATTGTATGAAGATTGCAAAAGAAACTTTAAATTTAAATAAAGGGGATAAAGTAATTATTACAGGTGGTTTTCCTAATCATATGGAAGTAAAGAAAACAAACTTTATGAAAATAGAAGAAATTTAGAAGAATGCTTACATTCTTCTTTTTCTTTTGCATAAGTTGTGGTATATTAGATAGCACAAGTTGAAAGAGGAGTAATACTATGATGACACAGAAATCAGAAACAAATGTAAATAGAGGTAACGAAGAACAATTTTCCTTTGCGTCCATTAGTAAGCAATTTCATCAGTTGAGTCAAGATGTTTCTTTGTTTTTTACATATTTGTATACAGGTGGTTATTCAGTGAGAAAAGAAGTAGATGAAATCGAGTGTAAGCATCATATTACTTCTGATGAAGCAATACAGTGCTTTTTAAAATTTACGAAAGATTATTTAGATGAAACTTCCTATCAAGCAGCTTTAGTTCTTTACCGGGAAGGAAGTATTGTTCCCGGGGAGATTTCCCAAGTATGCAATGCAAAAAAGGTTGAAATCAATTATACTCATACATGGGAGGATGTCGAAAAAATTGCTCATGAGTTTGGCCATATTTTATTTTTAGGAAATAATTTTACATCTCAATTATTAGGTGAAACGATTCCAATCTTTTTAGAGAATTTAGCGGCATCTTATTTGAGGAGTTTTATGGAACACGATGAAATTTACATTCGACAGTATAAGCGAATGATTACGAACAATACCCATGTTAGAGATTATGTCGATTCCATCGGAACGTGTTGTGCATTTCCAATGTATGACATTCCTTATGTTTTATCATCTTTATTGTCAGTTCGTTTAGAACAGCTCTATATGCAGAATAAGGAAGAAACATTAAAAAAACTTCCAGTGTTTTTGAAAGCGTTAAAAACGGATGATGTTACACTCGCGTTTCAAACGCTTGATTTAGATGTAGAGTATCGTGAGGGACATTTATATTGTGAGAATGATATACGAACTAGACTCGTAAATGACTACTTTCAGTATTATGTTCCGCGATATCAGTCTGTTTTAAATTTACCACGAGTTTCTAAGAAGCGTTCATTACGAGAAAAAATAAAACACTTTTTATAAAGTGTTTTTTTGGATGATTGGTTTTTTTTGAAATTCCTTGGCGAGAAGTTGTTTCCTTTTTTCCGGTGTGAATGTAGAACTATATACAGCGGTTGTACGATATTCGATTTGACTGCATAGATCATCTATTTGATTCAGGGCTGAAATGATTGGAAGTGGACAATTTTTTTTGATAGAATTCAAATAGGAAATTCCAGCTTGATTCATTCCCAAGACACGAATATATGTCGGGTAAGGAACTTCTTTGGCCTCTTCTTTTGTAAAGTTACATAGAATATGTAGAGACATCCTCATTAGTTTATTATAAGTGTATCGTTTGGTTTTGATTTTATGAGTGAGTTCCTCGATTGATGAACATTCTGGGAAGTGTTTTAAAATTCGATGTTCAATACCTTCATCTACAGTTTGATTTGATGCGATCGTTGTTTGAGCAAGAGATAGTCGGTAGAAGAGCAAAGGCCAATAATCTTCGATATTAACGACATGCTCATTTAGTGCTGATAAAGTATCACTTGGAACATAATGAGAAATATCTTCGTTATTTTTTAAAGCTGTACGAATACGTGTCGCACTTACGATATCACTTGTACTTTTTGTGTCGTGAAAGTCGTTTGTTCTTTGGATTGTGACAGGTTGTATGTTAGCGTGTTGTTTGATAATTTCTTTTACGTAGCTTAATCCTAATAAATCGTTTGGAGAAGTAATCGTCGTCGAATGAAATGCTTCTAATGCTTTCGACATAGCAGTAGGATAATTTACACCTTCCTGTAGATAATTTTTGACAAGTTGATCGTATTTTGGGTCATTGCACTGTATATGTGCAAGTTCTTGTAACATTTGAATGTTATTGTCTTCACTTCCAAAGACGAGAATATCTACGTTGAGCGCTTTTAGTAAAGAGATACTACCGCGAGCAAAAATATCGGCACTTTGAGTTGCAAAAACAAATGGGAGTTCTACGACGAGATCGACTCCGTGTTGAAGCGCGATTTGTGTCTTGGTCCATTTATCTAAAATACTAGGAAGTCCACGTTGTGTGAAATTGCCACTCAATATTAAAACGATCGTTGCATCTGGATATAAATTTTTTATCTGTTTGATGTGATATTCATGCCCATTATGAAATGGACTATACTCACAAATGATTCCAACTGTTTTCATTCATCTCACCTAGAGTTATTGTAACATAAACAATACATTCTTCAAAGAAAAAACGAACGTTGCAAATTTGATGATAGTTCGGTATAATGAAAGCACGGGTGATTTTATGGAATTTGATTTAATACGATTAAAAAATAAATTAGATACATATATTTCAATTGATGAAGAAGTAACGATTCCACAAGAATGGATCGATGATACAGAACTTCTCGATTTAAAAGATGTAAGAGCAGTTGGAGATATTACTTTAGATGCAATAGATGAATATGAGATTTCTATGGAAGTTACGGGAACGATGGTTCTTTCATGTGCCGTTACTTTGAAACCAGTGGATTATCCATTTCATTTAAAAATAGAGGGTAATCTTGAACAAATCTTGCAAGAAATCGATGAAAATGCAAAAAAGATTGAAAATAGTATTGATATTTTGCCGATAATATGGGAAAATATACTAATGGAAATTCCAATGCGAGTTGTTAGTGAGGGAGCAGAAGAGGTTCATCTAGAAGGAGATGGATGGAAACTTGTAACAGATAAGGACTCGGCGAAAGAAACGAATCCAGCATTGGCAAAATTAAAAGATTTACTTTAGAGAAAGAGGTGTTAATATGATGAAGTTAGACATTCAATTATTTGCTGTACCATTTAGAAAAACTAGTAAAACAAGAAAAAGAAAACGTCGTACACACTATAAAATCAGTGAAAATCAAACAACGAAATGTCCAAAATGTGGAGCAGCAATTAGACCACACAGAGTTTGTCCTAATTGCGGAACTTACAAAGGAAAAGAAGTTGTTAAAACTGAAGAAGAAACAACGAAATAGTTGTTTTTTTTTTCGTTTTTGTGTATGATGAATATAGAATAAGAAGGTGACAGAATGAAATTGTTTCATTTAGATAATAAAGGATTTGCAATGGCAGGGGTGGTCTATCCGCTTTTAGTGCTTTTTGTTATGCTATTATTGGGAACACTTGGATTGCTTGCAAGTCGTAAGGTTTTACTAGATCGTACGAATAGAGAAGCGGCAGATAAGATCAATTCATCTAACACGTACGAATATATTTCCGATGGGTTGATTGGTTATTATGATGGATACCAGGGAGCTGAAAAAAAAGGAGATAAATATATTTGGAAAGATCTAAGTGGTAGTGGAAATCATGGAGAAATGGTTGGTTTTGATTATTCTTCTACACCACAACAAGGAGCTTTAACTTTTACAGGAAAAGAATATGTAAAACTTCCACAGATGAATTACGAGCAGATTACATTAGAAGTAGTCATGAGTCCTGGTACTTCAGGGACGATGCAAATTGTTGGAAATCTTGAAAGTGGTGGATATGCACTGGTTTACTATAATGCTCCACAAGCGCTTTTATTCCAGGTAAATGTCAATGGAACATATTTAATAGATGGTTCAAAAAATCTCTATGGTAATTTTACAAACAGCATTAATAGAATGGTTTACGCAAGTGGAAGTTATGACAATGCGAAGGCAACATTTTATCAGAATGGTACGAAATACGAAATTGCTGCTGCAGGAACAATTACCAAACCGCAGAGTAATACTATTATGATGATCGGCGCAAACTCGTCTGGGGCCAATGCATCTCAGGAATATTTCATCGGAAAAATATACGCAGTTCGTATTTATAACCGGGCACTTTCAGAAGATGAAGTTTTGCATAATTATCAGGTGGATAAGAGAAGATATCAAATGTTTGAATAGTCTATTTGAAAATAAAATAGAATGTGATATAATAGTTCGTGTGAAAAACGAAGAACAAGAGGAGTACAATTGGATTTGTAATAGAGAGTCTATGGTCGCTGGAAATAGATACAGAGAAAATTGGAAGGTAGCTTGGGAGTTGATTTTCCGAAATAGAGTAAGAAAGTCCGCAGAAAGAGCGTTATCTTTTGAGGCATAGCGAAAGCTATGTAAACTAAGGTGGTACCACGTTCATCACGTCCTTACATAGGATGTGATTTTTTTTTGGGGGAGGATTTATGGATAAAGCATTCGAAGATTACTTGAAACAGTTTGATTTGAATAATTTTCATATCAAACGAAAACATATTCATACGTATCGAGTGGCGGATAATTGTTTAAAAATTGCACGCGCACTCCATTTGTCAGAGGATGATACGGAACTAGCATATCAGATTGGAATCTTACACGATATTGGAAGATTTCATCAATTAGAGGAAACTGGTTCTTACGATGATGCGACTTTAGATCATGCTGATTATGGTGCAAAATTATTGTTTGAAGATGGATTGATTGCCTCCTTTCCAGTAAAAAAAGAAAATTACAAGGTTGTAGAAATGGCAGTCAAGTATCATAATAAATTTGCAGTTGAACCTAATTTAGAAGAACGAACAGAATTCTTTTGTAAATTAATTCGAGATGCAGATAAGATTGACATTTTAGAACTTTCTTGTGAAGGAATTATTAAATTTTATATGGATGGTCCGATCAAGCCAAATATCTTGGCACAGGTACAGTCACATTCGCAGGTAAGAATTAATGGTCCTAGAACGAATACGGATAATGTATTTATTCAAATTGGTTTCTTTTACGATATCTATTTCAAACCTTCTGTCGATATTTTGTTCGAACGAAAGATTATAGATCGTTTGAAAGATAAAGTGAATGATAAGATTGTATGTCAAGAGTTGGATAGGGTACAAAGATATTTAAAGGAGAGATTTACATGTTAGATAAAAAATATAATCCAAAAGAGGTAGAAAAGGGAAAATACGAGCATTGGAAAGAACGAGGTTACTTTACTTCAGGTGACTTAAGTAAAAAGCCTTATTGTATTGTAATTCCACCACCAAATGTTACAGGAAAATTGCATTTGGGTCATGCTTGGGATACGACGTTACAAGATATTTTAATCCGTTATAAGAGAATGGATGGATATGATGCACTATGGCTACCAGGAATGGACCATGCTGGAATAGCAACACAAGCAAAGGTAGATGCGAAGTTAAAAGGTATGGGAATCAAACCCCGTGAGATGGACCGGGAAGAGTGGCTCAATCATGCTTGGGAATGGAAAGAAGAGTATGCGGAAAACATTCACAATCAGTGGGCTAAAATGGGGCTTAGTCTCGATTATACAAAAGAGCGTTTTACTTTGGATGATGGTTTGTCAAAAGCAGTTCGTCATGTTTTTGTAACACTTTATAAAAAAGGTCTTATTTATCGTGGAGAACGTATTATCAACTGGGATCCAGAAGCAATGACAGCACTTTCTAACGAAGAAGTTATCTATAAGGATGTCGAAGGAGCTTTCTATCATATCAAATATATGTTAGAAGATAGTGATGAATATCTTGAGGTTGCAACGACACGTCCCGAAACTCTGTTTGGAGATACAGCTGTTGCAGTTAACCCTGAAGATGAACGATATAAACATTTGATCGGAAAGAACGTCATCTTACCAATTGTAAATAAACCAATTCCAATCGTTGGAGATGAACATGCAGATATGGAATTTGGAACAGGTGTAGTTAAAATAACACCAGCACATGATCCAAATGATTTTGAGGTTGGTAATCGACATCAATTAGAACGAATTATCGTTATGAATCCAGATGCAACGATGAACGAGAATGCTGGTAAGTACGAAGGAATGGATCGCTACGAATGTAGAGAGGCTTTGATCAAGGATTTAAAAGATTCTGGCTTGTTAGTAAAAATAGAACCAATGGTTCACTCTGTTGGACATAGTGAGAGAACAGATGTCATGGTAGAACCATATCTTTCAAAACAATGGTTTGTTCGCATGCGACCACTCGCAGATCGTGTATTAGAAAATCAAAAGAATGAAGAGACAAAAGTAAATTTTGTTCCAGAGCGTTTTGAAAAAATTATGAATCATTGGATGGAAATTACTTATGATTGGTGTATTTCTCGTCAATTGTGGTGGGGACATCGTATTCCAGCCTGGTATAAAGGTGATGAAGTATATGTTGGAATGGAAGCACCAGAAGGAGAAGGATGGGTTCAAGATAGCGACGTATTAGATACATGGTTTAGTAGTGCACTTTGGCCATTTAGTACACTTGGTTGGCCAGAAGAAACGGATGACTTTAAGAGATATTATCCAAATAATGTATTAGTCACTGGATATGATATTATTCCATTTTGGATTAATCGTATGACGTTCCAGGGGTTAGAATTTACGGATCAAAGACCATTTAAAGATTGTCTGATTCATGGTCTTATTCGAGATAAAGAAGGACGTAAGATGAGTAAGTCTCTTGGAAACGGAGTAGATCCAATGGATGTGATCGAAAAATATGGAGCTGATTCTCTACGATATTTCTTAGCAACTTCTTCAGCACCTGGAATGGATTTACGTTACGATGAAGAAAAAGTAGCATCTACATGGAATTTTATCAATAAACTTTGGAATGCTTCTCGATTTGTATTGATGAATTTAGAAGGATTTACAAAAGAAAATTATACAGTGGAAACTCTGAATATGAGCGATCAATGGATTTTGTCTAAGTTAGAATCGACAATTGCAACGGTACGTAAGCATATGGATCAATATGATTTCCACGTAGTAGGAGCAGAATTATATCGTTTTATTTGGAATGATTTCTGCGATTGGTATATCGAACTTGCTAAGATCAATATGAATGATACAACAAAATCAGTTCTCGTATGGGTACTTACCGATATCTTAAAAATGTTGCATCCATTTATGCCATATGTAACGGAAGAAATCTATCAGATGTTACCAATTCACGATGAGACGATTATGACAAGTAGCTATCCTGTTTATGATGCTACATATGCATTTGATACAGAACTTGATGATGTTATCGAATTGATTCAAAAAATTCGTAAAGCGAAAGTAGAATACAAAATAGGAAAAGAATATCAACTTGTTTTAAATGGTGCAAAGAAGTATCAAGATATCTTAACTAAGATGTTAAAATTAGATGTTTCACAATGTCTTGATAAAATTGAGGATGAAACATTGACGTGTCTTTCTTTACCATATCAAAATGATACGGTATCACTTTACTATGATGGAAGTGCCAACAAAGAAGAAGAACGTTTAAAATTAGAAGAGAATAAAGCTTCGTTAGAACAGTCAATCACACGACGTGAAAAATTACTTGCAAATGAAAATTATGTTTCTAAGGCACCAAGTCATATTGTTGAACAAGAAAGAACAAACTTAGAAAAGGAAAAGACAGAATTACAACTCATTATAGAAAAATTAAAAGAAGCATAGCAATATGTTTCTTTTTTATAAGTTGCTCTTTACTTTTTTCTGTCCGTTTGATACTATAGTAATATAATAGGGGTAGGTATCATGAGAAGATTTAAGTTGTTCATAGGAACGATTGCTTTATTAGTTGTAGTATTTGGATGTACCGCATGCGGTAAAAATGAAAATGAACTTGTTATGGTGACAGAGGCAGGATTTGCGCCATATGAGTATTATAAGGACGGAGAAATTGTCGGAGTCGATATCGATATTGCAAAGGAAATTGCAAAACGCCTAGATAAGAAACTTGTGGTAAAGGATGTCGCGTTCGACTTTTTGATTAACGAAGTAAAGAGTGGGAAGGCAGACTTTGCGGCTGCGGGGATGAGTATTACAGAAGAGAGAAAAGAAGAGGTTGACTTTTCGATCGAGTATACGACATCGAATCAAGTCGTTGTCGTTCGACAAGATTCTCCTTTGACTAACTTTGATGAAATTCAAAATAAAAAGATTGCAGTTCAATTGGGAACAGTTGCAGATATGTATGTAAGTGATAATTATCCGAATGCTACATTGATGACACATAAGAAATATTTAACAGCTGTGGAAGATATTAAGAGTAAAAAAGCTGATTGTTTGATAATGGATCAATTACCAGCGGAAGAGATTGTTGCGGAAAATCCAGAATTAAAGATTATGGATGGAATTTTGTTTCAAGATAAATACGGTATGATTGTAAAAAAGGGAAATACAGAGTTAAAACAAGAGATCGATAAAGTATTAAAAGAGTTACAGGAAGATGGTACGATCGATCAGTTGATTATCAAGCATTCAAAGTAGGAGAGATGTTACATGCGGGATGTTGTAGATTCATTTTATAAGACATTTATTTTAGAAGATCGTTATCTATACTTTTTAGAAGGGTTGAAATTTACACTACTAATCGCGTTCTTTTCTGTTTTATTAGGTTTATTTTTAGGAATGCTTGTTAGCATTATAACCGATTATCATAAACAGACAGGAAGATTAAAAATATTACATGGAATTTGTCGTTTCTATGTGTATATCATTCGTGGAACACCTACGTTATTACAGTTAATGATCTTATATTACGTTATTTTTAAAACAATTCCAATTTCACCGATCATCGTCGGAATTTTAACATTTGGAATTAATTCAGGTGCCTATGTTGCCGAAATATTCCGTGCTGGATTTGAAGGAATCGATCAGGGGCAGAAGGAAGCTTGCCAGACACTTGGATTAAACTATATCCAAACAATGCGTTACGTTATTTTTCCACAGGCGTTACGCAATATTTTTCCAGCGTTAGGAAACGAGATGATCACGCTTGTCAAAGAGACATCGATTGCTGGATATGTTGGAATTGTGGAATTGATTAAGGCTGCCGATATTATTTCATCTCGTACTTATGATTATTTTTTTCCACTTGTCATCTCTGCTTTGATTTATCTACTTCTGACATACTTGCTATCAAAACTGATGAAGTTTGGAGAAAGGAAGTTAAATCATGGTGTATCGAGTTAAAAATTTAGAGAAATCATTTGGAGAAAATCAAGTATTAAAGAAAATTAATTTCGAAGTAGAGGCGAATGAAAAAATAGTGATTATTGGTCCATCAGGTGGAGGGAAAAGTACGTTATTACGTTGCTTAAACTTACTAGAAGAACCAACTGGTGGTACGATTTACTATCATGACATGAAGTTAAATCGTAGGAACTATAAAAAAATTCAGGGTAAAATTGGTATGGTGTTTCAAAGTTTTCAATTATTTGACAATATGACAGTGATTGAAAATATTACACTTGCACCAATTTTAAATAAATTGATGCCAAAAGATCAAGCGTATCGTGAGGCACGAGAATATTTAAAACAGATTCATTTAGAGGATAAAGAGAACGTATATCCGTCTTCTTTATCTGGAGGGCAAAAACAGCGCGTGGCGATTGTTCGAACATTACTCATGAATCCAGAAGTGATACTGTTCGATGAACCGACAAGTGCGTTAGATCCTGAAATGATTGAGGAAGTTTTAAATTTGATCATGGAGGTGAGCAAGAAGAATATTACCATGATTGTGGTAACACACGAATTAAATTTCGCCAAGAATTTTGCAACGCGTGTTCTATTTATGGAAGGTGGGACAATCGTAGAAGATGGTCCTGTAAAAGAAGTATTCGAACATCCAAAGACAGAACGGTTGCAACAATTTTTGAACATAATAAAATAGGAGGGGTAAAATGAATAAAATTAACGTGACGAGCGAAATTAAGCCACTAAAAAAAGTTCTGTTGCACAGACCTGGAAATGAACTTTTGAATTTAACTCCTGATACATTGCAAGAGTTATTATTCGACGATATTCCATATTTACCTGTTGCGCAGAAAGAACATGATGAGTTTGCACGAATGCTAAAGGAAAATGGAGTAGAAGTTGTCTACCTCGAAGATTTAATGGCTGATGTTATCTCTTTAAGCGATGAGATTCGCGAAGAATTTATCAACCAATTTATCTACGAAGCTGGAATTCGTACTCCAAAGTATCGTGAATTAGTATTCCAATATTTAAGTAGCTTTAAAAATGCAAAAGAACTTGTATTGAAGACAATGGAAGGAATTCAAATCTACGAAATCAATCGTAGCAAGAGAAAAGATGAGAAATCCCTTGTAGATCTCGTAACGGAAGAGACTGATTTCTTAGCTGCTCCAATGCCAAACTTGTATTTTACAAGAGATAATTTTGCAAGTATTGGAAGAGGTATTTCTTTAAATCACATGTATTCTGTAACGAGAAATAGAGAGACGATCTATGCTGAATACATCTTTAAATATCATCCAGAGTACAAAGGACAAGTAGACAAGTATTACGATCGTGATTTAACATATCACATCGAAGGTGGAGATATATTAAATTTGAATGATCATATCTTAGCTGTTGGAATTTCACAGCGTACTTGTCCAGAGGCAATTGATCAACTTGCTAAAAACTTATTTAAAGATAAAAAGTGTAAAATTGATACTGTACTTGCTTTTAATATTCCAAATTCAAGAGCATTTATGCACTTAGATACAGTATTTACACAAATTGACAGAAATAAGTTTACATACCATCCAGGAATTATGGATACATTACAAGTATTTGAAATTACAGAAGGGAATATCGAAGATAGTGATGAAGATCTCAATGTTATTGAAATTAACGATACACTTGAAAATATTTTGTCTTCTTACTTAAAAATTCCTGTAGAATTAATTCCTTGTGCAGGTGGAGATAAAGTTGCTGCAGAAAGAGAGCAATGGAACGATGGATCAAATACACTTTGTATCGCACCAGGAGTTGTTATCGTATACGATCGTAATGCAACGACAAATCAAACATTAAGAGAAAAAGGACTAAAAGTATTAGAAATGCCAGGAGCAGAATTATCTCGTGGTAGAGGTGGTCCTAGATGTATGAGTATGCCACTTGTAAGGGAGGATTAATATGAATTTTTACGGAAGAGATTTCTTGAAGTTATTAGATTACACACCGGAGGAAATTGAGTATTTAATTAAACTTGCAATCGCATTCAAAGAAAAAAAGAAAAAAGGAGAAAGACACGATTATCTAAGAGGTAAGAATGTCGTTCTTCTCTTTGAAAAAGATTCAACGAGAACACGCTGTGCATTTGAAGTTGGAGCGATGGATCTTGGGATGGGTGTTACTTACCTAGGACCAACAGGAAGCCAAATGGGAAAGAAAGAGAGCATCAAGGATACGGCACGTGTACTTGCTCGTATGTACGATGGAATCGAATATCGTGGATTTGAGCAAAGTATCGTAGAGGAACTTGCTAGTGCGTCATCTGTCCCAGTATGGAATGGTCTTACAAACGAATTTCATCCGACACAGATGTTAGCGGATATTATGACGATGTATGAAACATTTGGTAGTGTGAAAGGAAGAAAATTAGTATTCTTAGGAGATGCGCGTAACAATGTTGCCAATTCTCTGATGGTGATTTGCTCTAAACTTGGAATTGATTTTGCTTGCTGTGCACCACAAGAGTTATTTCCGAATGAGGAACTTGTCAACACTTGTCGCGGTTTTGCACGTGAGAGTGGATCTAAGATCTTACTTACGGAAAATATTTACGAGGGTGTAAGTGGAGCTTCTGCAGTATACACAGATGTTTGGGTATCTATGGGAGAAGCAGATGAACTATGGGCACAGAGAATTGAATTATTAAAACCATATCGTGTAACGAAGGAATTAATGAGTATTGCTAATCCAGATGCGATTTTCCTTCACTGTCTACCATCTTTCCACGATATTCATACGAAAATCGGAAAGGAAATACACGACAAGTTTGGAATTTCAGAAATGGAAGTTACCGATGAAGTATTTGAATCAGCGCAGTCTAAAGTGATGGATGAAGCTGAAAATCGTCTTCATACGATCAAAGCTGTCATGTATGCGACAATGTACAAAGAATGAGAAAGAAAATTGTCGTAGCACTCGGCGGGAATGCCTTAGGAAATTCCCCAGAAGAGCAATTGAAATTGGTAGAGAAAACTGCAAAGCATATCGTGGAGCTTGCAGATTGTTATGATATTATCGTAACTCATGGTAATGGTCCACAAGTAGGAATGATCAACATGGCAATGTCAGTAGCACATGAAGAGATCAATACACCAAATGTACCATTTGCCGAATGTGGAGCGATGAGTCAAGGATACATTGGATATCATTTGCAACAAGCGATTCAAGAAGAATTGATCAGAAAACATATGAGAAGAGAATGTGTCACGTTATTAACACAAGTTATGGTCGATAAAAAAGATCCTGCATTCTCACATCCTACAAAGCCAATCGGCCCATTTTATACGAAAGAAGAGGCAGAACAACTTTCAAAAGAGCGTGGATATGTGATGAAAGAAGATGCAGGACGAGGATATCGTAGAGTTGTACCTTCTCCAGAGCCAAAAAAGATTATCGAAGTAAAAACGATCGATACACTTTTGAAAAAGCGGAATATTGTCATTGCTGGTGGAGGGGGAGGCATCCCTGTCATTAGACACTACGGTAAGTTAAAGGGCGTAGATGCTGTAATCGATAAAGATAAAACGAGTGCGCGTCTTGCCATTGATATGAAAGCTGATATTTTCTTAATTTTAACAGCGGTGGATAAAGTATCGATTAATTTTAATACTGCAAATGAGAAGAAGCTAGATTTTTTAACTCCTGCGCTTGCTAGAAAGTATATGCAGACAGGTGAGTTTAAAGAGGGAAGTATGCTTCCTAAGATTGAAGCTTGTTTGGCGTTTGTAGAACATCATAGAGGTGGACAAGCAATTATTACATCCTTAAATAAAGCAAAAGAAGCTTTAGAAGGAAGAACAGGAACAGTCATTAGTAGGAAAGGAATTTAAAAAGATGGCAAAGAAAAAAAGAAAAGGGTTTTTGACTTCGTTTTCTATCATCTTTATCTTAATTTTTGCATTAGGACTTGCTACTTATTTTTTACCACAAGCAAAATTTAATGGTGATCAGATTGTAAACGGAAGTGGAGTCGTAAGAGCGTCACTCTCAGATGTGTTGCTCGCACCAATACTAGGATTTGAAAATGCGATCGATGTTTGTATTTTCGTGCTTATCCTAGGTGGTTTTTTAGCCACAGTCTATCGGACGAAGGCACTTGAAACGGGAATTCGTGCACTTGTTAAAAAATTAAAGGGAAATGAATTAGCACTCATTCCAATTTTGATGTTTATTTTCTCAGTTGGAGGAACGACTTACGGAATGTTGGAAGAGACTGTTGGATTCTACGCGTTACTTGCGGCAGCGATGGTAATGGCGGGAATGGATACTGTCGTATCTTCTGCGATCGTATTATTAGGAGCTGGATCTGGAGTTCTTGGTTCTACGATTAACCCATTCGCTGTTGGAGCTGCGGTATCTGCACTTCCTGAAGGAACTGTAGTAAACCAAGGATTAATTATTGGAATTGGTATGATGTTGTGGGTAACAACATTGATTATATCAATTATGTTCGTTATGAATTATGCACGAAAAGTTATTAAGAAGAAAGGTTCTACAATCTTATCTTTGCGCGAAAGAAAAAATATGGAGTTAGAGTATGGTGCTGCGGCAGCAGATAAGGCATACGATACGAAATTAAATGAAAAACAAAAAGTAACTTTATTATTGTTTGTACTTACGTTTATCGTTATGATTGTGGGATTTATTCCATGGGAAGATTTCGGAATTACATTCTTTGCAGATAATACTGGTTGGTTAACTGGAACTCCAATGGGACAATGGTATTTCTACGAAGCATCTTTATGGTTCTTAGTTATGTCAGTTGTTATAGGTCTTATCAATCGTACAGGTGAAAAACAATTTGTCGATACTTTTATCGATGGAGCAGATGACATGGTAGGAGTTATTTTGATTATTGCGATCGCTCGTGGAGCATCTGTATTGATGCAAAGTACATACTTAGATAATTTCATTATTTACAATGCAGCTGAGTTGCTTCAGAGTGTACCTCCGATCATCTTTGCACCGTTTAACTATGTAATTCACATTATATTATCAATTTTAGTACCATCTAGTTCAGGACTTGTTACATTATCTGCACCAATTATCGGACCGATTGCCGATCAATTAGGATACAGTGTAGAAACGACAGTTATGACACTTGTAGCAGCAAATGGACTTGTCAATTTGATTACGCCAACTTGTGGGGCAATCATGGGTGGACTAGCACTAGCTAAAGTAGAATATACTACTTGGTTCCGCTGGGCATTTAAAGTAGTTGTTACAATTGCAGTAGTTAATATCTTAATCTTAACAACATTGATGATATTTTTATAGAAGGGATAAAATTCCTTCTTTTTTTATCTGCTTCTATTACTTGATTGAACAAGCAATAGATTGTATAATGATATAGGAGGGGTAGTTATGAAATGTGAAAAATGTGGCCATGAACTACCTTATGGCGCTAGAATTTGTCCGAATTGTGGAGTGGATATTGTAGAGAAAAAGCAATATACAACACAAGTGTATAATCATTCTAAAGTGTTTCACGAGGAGGATTACCGTGTAACAAAGTCAAATCCTTTTACGATTGCTTCCGTTATTGTATCTGTATTTGCCATGTTGTTTATGATCGTAGGACGTTATCAAATGGTTTTTTTTATACTTAGTTTAATTATTGTAGTCGTTGCAATTGTTTTATATGTCATCGGTCAAAAACGACCTGGAAAAAACAATGCGGTTGGTGTTTTTATCTGTATTGCAACACTTATTTTAGGAGCGTTTATATGGTATCAAATTTGTGAAAGCCGATTGCCATTTATAATCGGAACATGGAAGTCGAGTGGAAATGATATTTACGAATTTGATCGTGATGGAAATTACGAAGTTGTCAATGCTATGAAAAGAGAGTACTATAAAGGAACTTACAAGATGGAGTACGATAAGAAAAAGAAACAATATGTTGTGACAATGAAATCGAAAGAGGCTAAAATTAATGGCATGCCAATGTTTGAAAAAAATACAAATATCGCTCGAGTATCTTATAATGAAGAGAAAAAGAGTGCCGAAGTAGTAGTTGATGGGAAACGAGAAAAATGGAAAAAACAACAATGATATAATAGAAAAGGTGAGAATATGTTTGAAAACTTAGGAGATCGATTACAGAATGCGATTCATAAAATGAAAGGATATGGTAAGATCACTGAGGAAAATATCGGTGAGATTACAAGAGAACTTAGATTAGCACTTTTAGAAGCTGATGTTAACTACAAAGTAGTAAAAGAATTTATTGCTAATGTAAAAGAAAAAGCATTAGGAGAAGAAGTACAGAAAAGTTTGAAACCAAGTGAGTTATTTATCAAGATTGTCAAAGATGAATTAGTTGAATTACTTGGTGGAGAAAAAGAAGATTTGATCGTAAATGGCAACCCTGCTATTTTGATGCTTGTCGGATTACAAGGATCTGGTAAGACGACGACAATTGGAAAGCTAGCTAATTTTCTAAGAAAAAAACATGCTAGAAAACCATTGTTAGTAGCATGTGACGTATATCGTCCAGCTGCAATCGAACAGTTGAAGCAACTTGGAAAAGAACTTAATATCGAAGTTTATAGTGAAGGAAAAGGAGATCCTGTACAAATTTCTAAGAATGCAATCGCATATGCGAAAGAGAATGGATTTAATTATGTATTGATCGATACGGCGGGTCGTCTTCACATCGATGAAACATTGATGGATGAATTAAAAAATATCAATGAGGCAGTACATCCAAATGAAATTTTACTTGTCGTCGATAGTATGACAGGACAAGATGCCATCAACGTTATTACAGGCTTTAATGAGCAACTTCCTTTAACGGGAGCAGTTTTAACGAAGTTAGATGGTGACACACGTGGTGGAGCAGCATTGTCTATTCGTCATTTGACAAATGTGCCAATTAAGATGATCGGTGTCAGTGAAAAAATGGATGGATTAGAAGCATTCGATCCAGAGAGAATGGCAAGTCGTATTCTCGGTATGGGAGACTTTATGGGCCTTATCGAGAAAGCAGAAGAAGTATTAGATCAAGAGGAAGCTAAAAAATCAGCGGAGAGATTGCAAAAGGGAAAATTTGACTTAGAAGATTTTCTTGGATATATGAAACAAGTGAAAAAGTTAGGCCCTTTGGAGAATCTCATAAAGATGATACCAGGTGCTTCTAAAATGGGATTGAATAAAGTTAAAATTGATCCGAAAGATTTAGCACATGTAGAAGCAATCATTTTGTCGATGACACCACAAGAAAGAAGAAATCCTGATATTATGAAAGCATCTCGTAAAAAAAGAGTTGCTGCTGGAAGTGGTAGAAGCGTCGAAGAAGTAAATCGATTATTAAAACAATTTGATCAGATGAAAGTTATGATGAAACAAATGAGAAGTGGTAACTTTAAAATGCCATTTTAAGATTGATCGTAAAATATTTTAATGTTATGATATAGTTAGAAAAGGAGGCATGCAGATGAAGTGTCCAGTTTGTAAAGATGTTACTTTATTAATGTCAGAAAAAAAGGGTGTAGAGATCGACTATTGTCCTGAGTGTCGAGGAATTTGGCTTGATCGAGGAGAATTAGAAAAGATCATAGAAAAGTCTGAAACTTATCAAGAACCGCAAGCAAGAGAGGTAAGCTCTCATAGAGAAAAAGCTCCAAAAAAGAGAAGAGAATCATTTCTCGGAGAAATTTTCGATGTGTTTGGTGGAGAATAATCGATATATTAGAATAAAAATAAAAAATAGACACGATAATATGTGCCTATTTTTTATTATGTTTTAATTAAAATTGACCGAACGAACGATTATTCGCAAGTCCTTGGCAACTACCGTTATCGATGTTAATTACTTGATTTTCTTCAGAAGTTGAGTATTGTGGTGTGTATGTGTGTTGATAAATGTGACGGTTAATTACGTGCGTATGAATTGGGCATACGTGTGGAACTTGATGACAGAATTCACGTTCTACACATTTATTGATGCATGGTTCGATGATTGGTTGACTTTGACAACCACAGTTCATCGGCATGCAGCACCCCATATTCTGACGGTCACAGCAACGTTTGTTAAACATATTTTTTCCCCCTTACCTAATGTATCTTATGATGTAAGTTCATTTGTGCATATGTTATTTGCCTTAGGCGAGAGAAAAAAGATGTTCGTGTAGATAAAGTTCTAGGCATGTATTTTTTTCTTTGATTTTTTTCGCAGCATCGATTCCAACGTAGCGGTAGTGCCATGGTTCGTATTTAAATCCTGTGACATCTTCGAATTTTTCAGGATATCTCAGAATAAAGCCATATTCGTGAGCATGCTTTAGCATCCATTGAAACTCTTTGGTTTCAGCAAATTTGTTATAATCTTGATTTTCTCCCATGACATCGATTGCAAGTCCCGTTTGATGTTCTGAATGTCCAGGCCTCGCACTACATCTGTCAGCATATGCTTTTCCACTTGTTTTTACATAGGAGTGATATAGTTCATCTTGATAGGAATAAGAGCGAAAAGCACTGACAGCTACAATTTGATATCCTTCTTCTTTGGCTTTTTTTGCAAGCGCTTCAAAGGCTGATTTGACTTCTTTTCTTACGTATTTTTCTTCCATTGCGTAGTTGATATCAATTGCCTCTAAATCTTTTGGTATATAGTCTTCGCTTAGCTTATTATTTTTATTTACTAAAACTAGAATATCATCTGGATTTGTTATTTGGCGAATATTTTTATAAAATCCGAAGAAGAAATCGCAATCTTTTGTAAAAAAGATGACAATGAGAATAAATAGGACGATATAAACTGCTTTTTTAAAAGTTTTCTCTTTCATATTTTCACCTATTATAATATATGCAGGTTGCAATGTTGATTTCATAAAAAAGAATCTCTAAGAAGAGATTCGATTGTCAATTTTTAAATATTTTGTAATATTATTATAAATTAGTTTATTTAGTGCTTGAAATAAAATGATGGTCAGCGTTGATAACCCAATTAGAATTACGAGCATGTGTGAATGAATAAAGGATAGACTATATAGTTCTTTTAAGAAGATTACTTGTAAAACAAATAGGATTATCATGGCAATATACATTGCTGTTTTTAGTTTGTTAAATGGTCTACATAATTCAAAGAGTAGATAGAATCCGGTTACGGCATTCATCATGACACATAATGTAGATACTTGATGATCTGGAAGGTGGAAAATTGCTGCTAGTATCATAATGAGAATAATATTCGTAACGACAATTAATGCAGCTGGTAGAGATCTACTTAATACGTTTTTATAGAAGTTACCAGTGATTCTTTTTTTGTTTGGCTGTAGTGCCAACACGAAAGATGGAATTCCAATTGTAACAACGCTCGTTAGAGTTAACTGAATAGGGATGAATGGATATTGTGTTGGTAAAAAGACAAATAGAACTGCTAGGATTGTTGCATATGTTGTTTTGGTCAAGAAGAGAGTAGCTGAGTTTTCGATGTTGTTGACGGTTCTTCTTCCTTCGGCTACAACTTTTGGCATCGCACTGAAATTACCATCTAATAGTACAAGTTGTGAAATATTACGAGTTGCATCACTTCCATTTGGCATCGCGATACTACAATCTGCTTCTTTTAACGCGAGAACGTCATTGATTCCATCACCTGTCATACCAACGTAATGCCCTTGTTCCTTTAATGCAATCACTAGCTTTTTCTTTTGAATCGGATTTACTCGTCCGAAGACAGTATATTTTTTCGCAGCTTCATAGATTTCTTCATCTGTTGTGAGTTTACTCATATCGATATATTGATCATAGTGTTCGATTCCAGCACGTTTTGCAATTCCAGAGACAGTCTTCACGTGGTCGCCAGAGATAACTTTGATCGAAACTCCTTGTTCTTTAAAATAGGTAAGCGTCTTTTCAACATCGGAACGCATATTATCTTGAAGTAGAATAAATCCTAAAACTTGTTGACGAGTTCCATCTTTTTTCGTAACAACTAGAATACGATATTCTAAAAGGTAAGGGGATAGGATTGGTTCTACTTTCTGATAGTCATTTCCTAGAACAAATTCTGGTGCCCCAATATAATACGTTTCTTTGTTTTGAAAAATGACGCCTGAATATTTTTTATCAGAGGAAAAAGGAATTAGTTTTTCCACAGGAAAATATATTTTTTTATGAAACTTTTCTTTCAATGCTAGCATCGTAGGATTATTATCTTCCATTACAGTGGTCATAGCATTGATTGTATTTTCTAACATACTTTTGCTTGTTTTTTTGTATGGTAAGATGTCTACTACTTTCATTGTTCCTGTCGTAAGTGTTCCTGTTTTATCTAGACACAATGTATCGATACGTGCGAGAGATTCAATGCAATAAAGATCTTTAACGAGCACTTTTCTCTTAGAAAGGCGAATGACACTGACAGCCAGAACGGTGCTTGTTAAAAGAACGAGTCCTTCAGGAATCATACCGATGATTGCAGCAACACTTCCTACGACTGCATCTCGAAAACCGTTTCCATCGATTTGAGATTGATTTAAAAAGAGTAAGATTCCGATAGGGACGATGGCGATAGATACGATTTTAATAATATGATTTAAAGCGTCCATCAAAACAGATTTGGTATGCTTTATTTGTGTTGCCTCTTTGGAAATTGTCGCCGTGTAATTTTGAAGTCCCACATGTTTTACTTGTCCAATGGTATGGCCACTTATGATAAAACTACCAGAGAGGAGAAGATCTCCTTCTTTTTTGAATACAGGGTCACTTTCTCCGGTAATAAAAGATTCATCGACTTCACAGCTTCCTCTACGAATGATAGAGTCGGTTACAACTTGATTCCCAGGATGAAACTCTAGAATATCATTCATGACGATTTCATTGATTTCGATGATTTCTTTTTTACCATTTCGAATTGCCGTCGTTTTAGAAGCAGCGATAATCGATAATTTATCGACAACTTTTTTGGCATGAATTTCTTGAACAGTACTAATGATAGTGTTACAGATAACGACACCTAAAAAAAGTAAATTTTTATATGCTTGTACCATAAAAATACAAGCTGCGAGACCAAAGTTTAATAGGTTGAATAAAGTAAATATATTATCTCGAATGATTCTCGGAATGGTTTTTGTTGCAACAGAGGTATCATAGTTACATAATCCTTGTTGCTTTGCTCGTTCTACTTCTGCGGTAGATAGTCCACGTTCGATATCGACCTGTTGCATTTTCTAACCTCCTTTATATCAATATTATAGCACGCATAAATGAAAAAAAGCATTACAATTTTGTAATACTTTATTGGTTGACATAGAATGCATAATATTCTTCAAATGTGATATTTTCCTGTTTTATTTTTGTCGCAGCTTCAACACCAACGTAGCGATAATGCCATGGCTCATAATTATATCCTGTGATTTTTTCTAACCCTTTTGGAAATCTCAAAATAAATCCGTATTCATGGGCATGTGCTTGTAGCCATTTGTATTCTTCTGTTTCATCGAAAGAGTTGAAACGAACTCTTCTAGTTGTAATATCGATTGCAAGACCAGTTTGATGCTCTGAATAACCCGGACGTGAAGCATACTTGTCGGCGTAGGCTTGGCCGGATTCTTGTTTGTATTCTTGATATACTTGTTGTTGTGATTGATAGCTACGATATGCAGAATTCATGTGGAAAGAAAGTCCTTCTTGTGCTGCTTGTTGACTCATCTTTTGATATGCATCTCTAACTTCTTTTCGAACCATAAATTCTCCTTCGACTGTAACGAGGTCGTCCAGTTTATAATTAGCATCTAAATAAGTGTATTTATTCGCTAAGATGAGAAGTTGATCGTTGATATCAGATGGTGTTGTATTCGTATAATAATCGTAATCGGAATTCGCATTGACGTGGCGTACTACGGTAGATACTCCAAGAGAAGGGAAAGTATCATGATAAGAGATATATCTTGGAAGACAATTTTCGATATAATACTTTTCAGAGATTACACTTGGTAGGAAATCCGGATCATTTATTTCTAATTGATCGATATCTTGGTTGATCAAAGATACAATGTGTTTTATATCTAAAGATGGATATACTTCGTAGAAATGAAAGTAGCGATCTAATTTTTTGATATCGAATCCCTTTTGTTTATGTAAATTTAAGTTGACAGTTTTTACGATTTTATTTACTTTTTGATTTGGATAGGATTGATCAAAGGTAATATAAGAAGATAGCTTTTGTACTTGAAATTCTTTTTGTTTTTCTAAATCTTTGATAGATGTTTTTTGTTTTGACTTGATTAAATCAGATATTTGTTCATCCGTTAAATTTTTTTCGATTAATGAAATTTCACTAGATTGATATCCCTTTTTCCATAGTTGAAATGAAGGACTACGGAAATAGATAACGGCAAAGATGATAATGATAAAAATAAGTAGGGATAAAATAATACCTTGTTTTATATTTTTTTTCTTTTTCCCTTGGTTTTTCATAAGATCACCACCTATTGTCATTATATCAGGGAGCGAAAAAAGATACAATCGACTGTTAGTAGAGTGGTAAAAAAATAAAATGTCTTATTGACATTTTATTTTGCTAAGTAGTATGCATAGTATTCATCGAATGTAATATTGGCATCATGAATTTCTTTTGCAGCTTCCACTCCGACATAACGATAGTGCCAAGATTCGTAACTATATCCTGTAATTTTTTCTTTTCCTTTTGGATATCTTAAAATAAATCCATATTTATAGGCATTTTTTTGAAGCCATTTAAATTCTTCTGTCTCTTCAAAGTCATTTGCAATCGCACCATCTGATACGATATCGATACATAGACCTGTTTGATGTTCTGAATATCCTGCTCTGGCAGCGTATTCATCGGCATATTCTTCGCCACGTTGATTTTTATATCGCTTCCAAACGGCATCTTGTGATTCATAGCTACGGAAAGAGGAGTTAGCAATCAATACGAGTCCTTCTTCGTTTGCTGCATTCCACATTGATACATATTGGTCGTTTACTTCTTCGCGAACGTGATTATCTTCATATGCATATCGATTACTGATTTTAACAAGATCATCTGGAGTATATGTTTTGTCGAGATAATTATATTTGTTTGTCAAAATTAAATTCTTTTTTGACATATCTGTTTTTTTGGTATGTGTATATGGATCATAATCGGCATTGACATTGACGATGGCAACGACGTTTTTTGGACTTTCTTCTGTGTTTGCATCCATGTATTTAGAATATCGATCTAAGTTTTCATAGATGAAGTATTTTTGAACGATTAATTTTGGAATATTGCGATTGTATTCTTTTTTCAAAATATCATCGATTTGAGTATCTTCGAGATTGTTTAAAATTGTCTCAACCTCGTCATCTTGATATCCAACTTCTTTTAATTTATACGTGTAGCTAGAATGATAACTAAAATAGTTGAATGCGAGAATTCCTATTATGATGACTGCAAGTAGTATAACTGCACCGATGATAACTTCTTTTTTTAGTCTTCTTTTCTTTTTATACATATGATCACCCTAATTTCATTATACCAAATTTACTAAAAAATAAAAGGAAAAAAGGATAAACCATAAAAATTGTTGCAAACTAGGGATAGATAGGAGAATCGATATGGAATTATTTTTCTTATGCATGAAAATTTTTATCGCACGTATTATGGATGTGTCGATCGGAACATTGCGAATTATATATTTAGGGAAGGGAAAATCGAAAACAGCTTTTATCTGTGGATTTTGCGAGGTGTTTATTTGGTTTTTAGTGGCGAAAGATGCCTTGAATAGCGATAGTAATAGTTGGTGGATCGTAATTTCATATTCTTTGGGTTATGCGGTTGGAACTTATATAGGAAGTTATTTATCGGAAGTGTTTGTCAAAGGGAATTTTGGAGTTCAAGTTATAACGAGTCGCCAAAATCATCGTATGATCGATACTCTTCGTAAAGCAGGGTATGCTGTTACGGTAATGGAAGTACAGGGGAAAGAAGAAAAACAGGGAAAATACTTGTTGTTAATCGAGATCAACAAGCATAGTTTCGAACAACTATCTCGTTTGATTAAATCGATGGATGAAAAAGCATTTATTATCGTAAATGAAACGAAGTATATTCAAAATGGATACATAAAATAAGTTGTCTTTTATGAAAGTTCATGTTAAAATTTCCATAGAAAGTAGGTTGTATGGAAATGATTGGAACTTGTTTATTTATTTTTCTTGGTCGCATGTTGGATGTATCGTTAGGTAGCTTTAGAATTATCTTTTTAGGAAAGGGAAAGTCACTACTAGCGTGCGTTTTTGGGTTTTGTGAAATTTTTATTTGGTTTTTAGTTGCGAGAAACGTTCTTTCTGGAACGAGTGAATGGTGGTATATTTTTCCTTATTCTTTTGGATATGCAGCAGGAACTTATATTGGAAGTTTATTGAACGAAAAGTTTGTAGGTGGCAATTTAGGTGTACAAGTTGTAACGAGTCATCACGATGTGAAGGTGTTGGAACATATTCGGTCAAATGGATATGCGGTGAGTGCGATCGATGTACAAGGAAAAGAAGAGACAAGCAAGTATATGCTTTTTATCGAAATCGATAAAAAACATGTGGAACATTTAAAAGAGGTAGTAAAAGAGGTAGACCCTACAGCATTTTTAGTAGTGAGTGAGACAAAATATGTTCAAAACGGGTATTTTAAATAAGACAATTTGTCTTATTTTTTTGTATAAATTAAAAAGAGTTACATATTTTTTAATAGAGGTGAGTTATGAAAAAACTATTTTGTTGTATGATAACGATATTGTGTTTTGTTCCAATGATTCCAGTCCGTGCAGAAGGTTTGAAATTGGCAGAGAATGCAAAAAGTGCGATTTTATTGGAGGCAAGCACAGGACATATTATTTACGAAAATAATTCTCATGAAAAGTTAGCACCTGCTTCTATGACAAAGATGATGAGTATGTTACTTATTATGGAAAGTATTGAGAAAGGAATTTTAGATTGGGAAGAAGAAGTTACCGTTAGTGAGAATGCTTCTAAGATGGGTGGAAGCCAAATTCTTCTGGAAACTGGCGAAAAGATGAAAGTGAAAGATTTATTCAAAGGAATTGCAGTTGCAAGTGGAAATGATGCGGTTGTAGCACTTGCGGAAAGAGTTGCAGGTACGGAAGAACAATTTGTAACGATGATGAATCATCGTGCGAAAGAGTTAGGATTAAAGGATACGCATTTTAAAAATCCACATGGATTAGATACAGCAAATCATTATTCTAGTGCATACGATATGGCGATGATTGCAAAAGAATTAGTCAAACATGAAAAAGTATTAGAGTATTCATCGATTTATGAAGATTATTTAAGAAAAGGAACAGATAAAGAAATATGGTTAGTAAACACCAATAAATTAGTTAAGTTTTATCAAGGGTTAGATGGTCTTAAGACGGGATATACAAAAGAAGCGGGATATTGTTTAACATCGACTGCTGAGAAAAATGGAATGAGACTTATTACAGTTGTTATGGGGGAACCGGATAGTAAGACGAGAAATGCAGAAACGACAGAGATGTTAGATTATGGTTTTTCACAGTACGAAGTAGAACATGTATTGAGTAAAGATTCTAATCTGGGAAAGATTGAAATAGAAAAAGGAAAACAAAAATATGCGACATTGGTTCCGAGTGAGGAGATCACATTGTTACATAAGCGAACAGAACAGAAGAAAACAGCTACTTATGATGTACAGTTAAACAAAGTAAAAGCTCCTGTGAAAGTAGGGGATTCAGTTGGTAAATTGAATGTAAAAGTTGACGGAAAAACTACGCAGACAATTGATATTACGATTAAAGAAGAAGTGGAGAAGGCTAATTTATGGGAGTTATATTTGCGTTATGTTGGAGATATGATTTCTGGAAATATTAAACTAAAGTAAGCAATTATAAGAATTGCTTCTTTTTTTCTTTTCAAGAAGGAGATTACCTCTTTGTTTCGTATGATATCGTTAGAGGTGATCAGATGAAAAAATGGTGGAAATATTGTTTGATGATTGTATTCTTATTTCCTTTTCTTCCCATTGTACAGGCAGGAAGTCAAGATACTCATATTACGAGAAAGATGATACCGAAAGTGTTTTCCAATGTAGTAATACATGGGAGAACTTATTGGAGTCAAATGGGATATCTTTATGCGAATGGAACTTTAGCATACTGTATTGAACCAGAAGTAGGACTAAGTGAATTTATCTACGATTCCTATTTAGATTTCGGAATAGAAGGTTTAACTCCGATACAAAAGGAACAAATGGAACTGATTGCTACATATGGTTATCAATACCCTGGTCATCAGTCAGATCGATATTATATGGCAACTCAGGAATTGTTGTGGGAAACAATTGGATATCAAGAAGTATATTTCACTACTGGTGCTGGGATGCAGGGGTTAAGAATTGATGTCAGTGCTGAAAAGAATGAAATTATGAGATTAATTCAAATGGATTGGAAAAAGCCTTCGTTTGATGAATCGACAGTAATTGTTTCGATGGGAAGTGAGATATCTCTTGCCGATCAGAATGCGGTACTATCTAGTTATCAAATAGAAAAGCAAACAGGAGTTCACGCGTCGATTGAAGGAAATGTTTTAAAAGTGACAGGGTTAACGGTAGGAAATGGCGAAGTTGTGATGAAGAAAAAAGGAAAGACAGGACAACATAGCTTTGTCTATCGCAAAACAGGTTCTCAAACACTTGCGTCTTTATCTTTAAGTTCTATACTGCAAAGTAAAGTACATTTTGAAGTGAAGGGAGGAAAAATTAGAATTCAAAAAGTAGACCGTGATACGAATGAAAGTGTTCCTTCTGGATCAGCTAGTTTGAAAGGAGCGATTTACGAAGTAAAGGACGAAAGAGGAAATATTGTAGATCATATCAAAACAGATGAAAATGGAATCGGAGAATCAAAAATGCTTGCGTTAGGGGAATATACGGTACAGGAGAAAACACCTAGTATAGGATATTTGGTTGATCCTCAAATTTATACAGTCTTGTTATCGAAACAAGTTGGAGAAAGCATTGTAGTGGTGAAGTCAAAAGAACAAGTAATTACGAATCAGATTGAATTTATGAAGGTGTATAACGAAGGTGAAAGTGGGACACTGTTACCTGAGGAAGGAATTACATTTGAAATTTATAACAAATCAGAGGAACTTGTGAAAACAGTTGTAACAGATCGTACAGGATATGTATCTTTTCAATTACCGTATGGAAGTTATATAGTAAAGCAAAAAAATACAAGTCCTTATTATGAAAAAATAGATGATTTCGAAATACATGTATATGAAGAAAAGAATGAACCTATTCGTTATGTTTTATCTGATGCTCTCGTAAAAGCGAAATTAAGAGTAGTAAAAATTGATGCGGATACAAAAGAAAAAATCAAAATGGCAGGGATCTCTTTTCAGATTAAAAATGCTGAAACTGGTGAATATATCAAGCAACGAGTAACATATCCAAATGAAGGAGAAATAGATGTATTTGAGACGGATGAAAATGGAGAATTTACGACTCCAGAACCTTTAGAGGGTGGAAAATACATTTTAGAGGAGATACATGCACCGGATGGGTATTTGCTTGGGAACCCAATATCATTTACGATTGATCAAGAATATCTCATCGATGGTGAAGTGATCGAATTAATCGTCGAAAATAGAAGACCAAAAGGCCGACTGCAAATCGAGAAAACAGGAGAAAATATTTCGTATGAAAAAACATTGGGAGGAATTAAAACAAGGTATGAAAAAATTCCTTTACCTCAAGTTACTTATGAAGTTACGACGAAGCAAGATATCATTTATCAAAATCAACAGTTTAAAAGTGGTCAAGTATTTTTGGAATTAGTTACAGGAGAAGAAGGCGTTGCAATCAGTGATTTATTACCTCTTGGAACTTATTGTGTCAAAGAAAAAAGTGTACCTGAAGGATATCAAATAGATTTGAAAGAATATTGTGGCACTTTAAAATTTCAGGATGATAAAACTCCCGAGGTGACTTTCAAGTTTTCCTTTCACAATGAAAAAGTGAAAAGAAAGCGATACTTTCAAAAATTAAAAGAACAGTTTGTCGGAATTATAAATCAAGAAGCTGTCTATCAAAATATAAGTATGGAAGGGATTGAATTTGGATTATATAATAAAGACACTTTAATATTGGATAACTTATCGGTCGAACCAGACACCAAGTTAGAGACGATAGTGACAGATGAAAAAGGCATAGGAATGATCGAGTTGCCACTTCCAAATGGAGCGTATTATCTAAAAGAACTCTCAGAAGTAGAACCGTATATCAAAGATGAAAGAAAGTATGAATTTACGATTGACAATACGACCAAACAAGAAGAGGATGTCTTAGAGACACCAATTATAAATCGTGTAAAAAAAGGAACATTGGAATTAACCAAGCGAGATTATGAGACTTCGCAAATCTTAAGAGGTGCAGAAATTACTTTGGCTTATGAAGATGGAACAGAAATAGCAATCGATTTATCGATGGGAGAATTAACTTTACGTCAAATGCCATATGGAACTTATCGATTGAAGGAAATAAAAGCTCCACAGTATTATCAAAAGAAAGAGGATTTTATATCATATGAATTGCAATCGGAAATCGGGAATGTAACAATTTATAATAAAAGAATTGTAATTCCTAAGGCAAGCGACACGATGAAATATACGAAAGTAACAATTTTTACCTTGTTTATATTTGGCATTTTATTAGTAGTAGGATCGAGATGGGTCGCACGAAGACGTGGATTATATTAGTGTTAGGATGTTGTTGTATTTTAGGGTCTATTTATATATATATTTCTGATCGTCGAGAAATTTCTATGCAAAAAGAAGAGGCAAAAGAAAAAATAGATCAAATAGAGACTTCTTCTAACAAGAAAAAGGAAGGATATTTAAAAATTCCATCCATAGCGTTATATCAGGTACTTGAAAAAGGAGATGTGACACAATTATTATCGGAGTCTAAAGTGGCTTATTGGAATGTACCGGATAGTAAAAATATTCATTTTGTGGGACATCGTATACCAGCTGTATTTGCATCACTAGAAAAGTTGAAAAAAGGAGAGATCGTAGAATTATATTGGAATGGAGTTTATGGAAGATATCGAGTTAGTGATTTTCAAGTCGTGAACGAAACAGAGTTTCCATCTTTTCCGTCAGTTGGGAATTTGGTCTTAATTACGTGTATGGAAGATGATTCTAAAAGATTGATTGTCCTATGTGAAAAAGAGAGTTGAATGCTTGTAGTCATTGACTTTACAGCGATTTGATAGTAAACTATTAGTAGTATGGAGGCGAGGCGGAATGGGACTGCAAGTGATGGAAAAATCTTTCGGTATTCATCCTAGCGATCGATCGGAACCCTTGCAGGCTACAATTTCAGATCATCATGGAGAAAAAGCGTGTGAACTCATGTATGGAACAGGAGAAAACACACAGATATTAACGATGGGATATGTACAGTTTGTAAAACAGTTTTCTGAATATATTCGCATGAGTCAAGGTAGTTTGTATGGATTGAAAAATAAAAAAGGGTTTGATCTTACGAATAAGTATGAGGCAGCCTATATCTTTTGTGATCGTGAGAATACAGATTGTAATCGAATTGAAATTTATTTAGAAGGTGATTCTCTTAATTTTTATCAAGCGGTGGAAACAGAATTTGATCGCTATTTTAAAAAAGTACGCAAGGAAAGTGGACAAGTAAAGGAATACGATTTTTCAAATGAATATTATGGAAACTTGTCCGCACAACAAAAAGAGCGTATTCGAAGAGCGAAGTACAATGTAGTAAGTGATTTGGAAAATGAGAATCATAAGGGATTACTTCGCAATGCACGTAAGACAACTGCTGTTCAAATGGGAAAGGAACCTAGTCGTCAAATGTTAGAACCGGATGAATATTATCTATTTGAAATTGGAACCGTAACAGAGGAGTTTCCTATAGAAGTTCGAATTCGTGTACATCACAATGATCCGTTTGCTCGTCTTTTAAATTTAGTTTATATGCAAGTGAATGGAAAGAAACCAATGACACAAGGATCTCGCCATACGTTGGAATACATGAAAAAAATGTATGAACGTGCGAAAGCGCTAGAACTTATGAGTTTAGATCATACGGAAGAAGAAGTTTCTATTAAGAGTTAACTTCTTTTTCTTATGGTATAATAAAGAAGGTGATTAGAATGAAAACTTATATCAAGGGAAATTTTCGAAAAAGTATTTTTCGTTCTGATAAAGGATATGTCATTGGCATTTTTAAAGTAAGAGATACCAACGATGAAGCGATGAAAGATTATATCAATAAGACAATTACATTTACGGGATATTTTCATGAGTTAAACGAAGATGATACTTACTTATTTTATGGAGAAGAAGTGGAACATCCAAGATATGGATACCAATTTCAAGTGAACGATTACGAACGTGTGAAACCAGAGGGGAAAGATGGTGTCATTGAATTTTTGGCAAGTGATTTATTTCCTGGAATTGGGGAAAAGCAAGCAAAATTAATTGTGGATACTTTGGGTGAAAAAGCTTTGGATAAAATATTAGAAGATCCAAGTTGTCTGTCTCTCGTTCCTAAATTATCTTCGAAAAAAGCTGATAAAATTTATCACATTTTAGAAAAATATGAAGAGAGTCATAAGATGATTGTCTATTTAAGTGATCTTGGTTTTTCTATGAAAGATGCTCTTTCTATTTATAACACTTATCGTTCGCATACGATGGAATATTTAGAGCATAATATTTTTAGATTGATCGACGATGTCGATGAGATTACATTTTTGAAAATAGATCGATTGCGTGAAAAACTTAATATTGATGCACATGATGAAAGAAGATTAAAAGCTTGTCTATATTACGTCATGGAACAATTGACTTTTGCACGTGGAGATACCTATTTAGAATTACTAGATATCTACCGAGGTATGAATGATTATTTACATGAAGAACT
>artificially_reared_2__coassemble_237_pt1 | contig 34365 bp, 30 predicted proteins | sample artificially_reared_2__metabat2_low_PE_043 | metagenome-assembled genome bin artificially_reared_2
ACTTGTATATCGAGTTATTTTCTATGGATTATATATAGCAATTTTATCTTTAACTGCTTATCATATAGGACTTGAAGATAGTTATGAAACAGCAATTACAATGACTTTCTTAGTACTTTGCTTGTCACAGATCGTACATGCTTTAAATCAACATTCTAGTACTGTATCTATTTTTTCAAAGGAACATCCAAAGAATAAATATTTATATGGAGCAATGATCTTATCTACGTTATTCTTATTGCCAATTATTTTTATTTCACCGGTTGCAAAATTTTTCTCAATCGTACCATTGACATCAAGAGAATGGATGATTGTAGGAGGATTATCAGTTTCACCTTTAATCGTAGTAGAATTTGTAAAATGGATTCGTCGTAAGATGAAAAAGATTTAATACAAAGGATTCACAAATGATCAAGATCGTGATATAATGAATTATGGAATTGCCCTATAGCCAAGCGGTAAGGCAGTGGACTCTGACTCCATCATCGTTAGTTCGAATCTAACTAGGGCAGCCATAATGACATAAACCTTATTTATAAGGTTTTTCTTTTATGCAAGAGTGGTGGAATTGGTAGACACGCAAGCTTCAGGCGCTTGTGGAATACTCTGTGTGGGTTCGAGTCCCATCTCTTGCACCATTGAGAAATTTGTTCGAATTTAATATATTTATTCACGTTTTGAAATGCACACTATTTGAAAAATGTTGTGCATTTTAATTTATAAAAAATATATGATTTTGTTATGTTTTTATTAAATATTAAGTGGATTTAGTATTGTATTGTTAAGATTGATAGATAGGAAAATATCAGGTTTTATGTTATCATTTATATGAAGAATATATGTGATAGAGAGGTGGTAGTTTGAAGACGATATATCTTATGCGCCATTCTGAACCATTTAAGCCAACGAATATCAATAATTCGGATTCATTGCAACAGCAAAATGAAAAATGGCCTTTAACAATTTCAGGTGAAAAGAGAGCAGAACAAATGAGTCGAAATAGAGAACTGAGTGATTTTGATGTCGTCATTTCTTCTCATTATGTAAGGACGATTGCAACAGCAAAATATTTTACAAACGATAGGGTATTAGTGGATGAAAATTTTGGAGAAAGAAAATTCGGTGTAAATACTTGGGAGGAGTTGCCAGAAGATTTTGAAAGAAAACAATTTAGTGATTTTGATTACCATCTTGAAAATGGAGAATCTTTAAATGATGTTATAAAAAGGGAATATCGCTCTCTCATAGATATTCTTAATCAATATGGAGATGAAAAAGTATTGATTGTAGGACATGCGACAGCTTTTACAGCTTTGTTTTGTAAATGGTGTGAGATAGACAGTGTCAATCATTATGTATTTCATGAGCAAACTTTTTTCGATGGAAAATGGAATTATTGTGAGACATTTAAATTAGAATTTGATAACGATAATGAATTAATTAGTATAGAAAATATAAAAGTTGATTAGGTGGTAATTTTCCAATAAAATTCGTACCCAAGAGGAACTGAAATAAAAATAAAAATAAAAGAGACCTACTTAACTTTGTGATGTTGAATACTTATCTAATAAGTACTGAATCCATTACGGATTGAGTACTTTTTTTGTAATCAATATCTTATTGTAAATATCGTTAGATATGAAAATATTACGTTTTGTGTTATCATTTATATGAAGGATGCGAAAGGAGTCTTTATTAGATGAAACAAATTGGAAGTGATCATAAAATATTTCGATCTGATGAATATCAAAAAGATAAAGATAAATTTTATCTCATCAACCAAAATTTAAAGAGTGATACAGTTCTCTTGTATAGCGATGAGGAAAATTATGTTATTTGTAGAGGAGCTATTGGATGGCCTACTTGGATATGGACGAAAGATAATTTTGATATAACAAAATTAAATGAAATTATGGAAGCTATTGAATTATACTTAACGGATGATGATAAAGATAAATTTACTTGTAAAAAAGAATTATATGATTTATTAGTAGAAGCTGAATTTGATAAAATGAATTTAGATGACTATTTTGAAATGGGGACTTTATCTTGTAAGAAAACGAAAAAGCCTAGACAGTGTGACGGTAAAATTAGTATTCCTAGTATCAGTGAAAAAGAAATACTAGTAAAATACTGGTTTGATGATAGTCAAGAAATGAAAGGTGTTAATCCTATTAGTATGGAACAAGCCGAACGAGATGTGCAAAAAATGTTGGATTCGAATAAATTTTATATATGGAAAAATGATAACGAGAAAATTGTTTGTATGGCAAATTATAGTGAGCTTGAGGACCAAGCAAAAATAAGTCATGTTTATACACCGATAGATGAACGTGGAAAAGGATATGCTGCAAATTTAATTTATCACATGACAAATCATTTATTAGAGAGAAATCTAGTTCCTTTGTTATATACTGATTATCATTATTTGCCATCAAATAAGGCATATATAAATGTTGGCTATGATGATACGGGAATATTAATTAATTTTTCTTGTTCTAAAGAGAAAAACAAATCATTTCGTAAATAAAGTGAGTGATAAGGTGGATATATATAAATTAAAAGTACAAACGAAACAAGTTGGTGGGTATTTCAGTAGTGAGCAGATCGATTTACTGTCGATCATACAATGTAAGAGCAAACAAGAGATCATCGACTTTATAAAAGAATGTCAGCAGTTACATGGAATGGTAGATATGAATAGGATCGATATGGATCTAGAGGGGTTAAAACGATTTGTCTTCAAGAGTTATCAAGATACGTTGATGCCTCATCATAGTGATCCAGAGTGTGTCTTAAAATATATGCTCGAACGATTAGAACTGAAAGAAGAGGAGATAGAAGCAGTTGTAAAGACACGATTGCAGAAGAAAACGGAAAGTTTATCTTATATAAAAGAGTATATTAAAAATAGATATCCTAATGACGCTTCTAAGATATTTCGAGCATCTCATCAAATCATTACGAAAGAAAGAGATCAAAATAAGGATCCTCAGTTATACGATGAACTTGTTTTGTTAAATGACCACTTGCCAATGTTCCAAACATTATTAGTAGGATCTGGCAAACCGGAAGTGGTTATCAATTTCTTGTTCTCTCAAGATGATGACAAGTTTGATTTTTATTTTGCAAAGCGCGACTTGGATTTTGCACACCGTAATAATAAGCACGTGAGATTTCATACGCTCTTGACAAGAGGAACCAATATAACATTTTTTGACGGAATGAAGAAAGACGATATCTTGGATACTTTAAAATCATATGTAAAATACACAATTGATTTTATAAGCGAATATAATAACACACATAAGTTAACAAATGGAGATCCAGTGATCAATGCAATTGATGTATTTAATGAAATAGTCAGTTTTGAAAAGAATCAAGCAGGACAATACGAAAATATATGGGAAGCGAAATATGGAATTTCTATCAAAGAACTTTGCGATGTTTTTTCTTATGCGATAGAACATAGACCAGAGGGTGTAAACTACCTATATAATGAACCTTTCCTAGAAAATAAAGAAAGAAGAGAGAAAGTTTTCAAAGTGTTGAAAGATATCAATTTATATGCACCAGGATTTATTGATACTTTAGGTTCACAAATGCATATTACATTTCAAACGAGTGACGAACAGATTGAGGAATGTTTTCAAGCTTTTAAATCACTTCAGGATGTATCTGGGGTGAATATTCAGATTACAGAGTTTGATTTATCGTTAAGTGAGAAGGAAACAATAAAACTAATAGATGTGGATTCTCCATATACTTATAATCAAGTATACGCAATGAAAAAAGAACGTATCGATAAGATTTCATCTATTATCGTAAAATCAGGAGTTCGATTGGATGGAATATCTTATTGGTCTTTAACGGACCGAATTGATTGCAATTTAGAAAGAGTAAGAACGCGATTGTTAGATAAAGGAATTATTACGGATACGAAAGAGATTACATCTGTTTGTGGTGGAATGCTTGCAACGTTAAAAGAGGAGGAATAATATGGGAGTCTTATATCATGGAAGTTCAGTAAGAGGCATGAAAGAGTTAGTACCACATCGATCTACGCATGGGAAATATGTTTATGCGACAAAGGATAAAGAATTAACTGTGATCTTTTCTAAAAGAGCAGGAGATGACATGACATATTCATTGTTTCGGACAGATAAAAATGAACCGTGGCAACTTGTAGAAAGAATTCCCAATGGATTTGAAACGATGTTTTCTAATTCAGCATCTATTTATACGGTGGAGGATACTACTTTTCAAGATATCCATACAGGATTTTCCGAACTGGTATCGGACCAACCTGTTAGGATATTGAATGAGGAAAGAGTGGAAAATGTTTACGAAAAAATAAAAGAATTAGAACAAGATGGTTTGATTCAGCTGCATTATTATCCAGATAGACCAGAGAAGATTCCGGAAGATGATTCTGATTTGATTAATGTCGAATTAAGAATGGCACAGATGCGAAAAAGAAAAATAAGGAAAGAAAATTTCGAAAGATTATTATTTTTTCACCCCAATTTATTAGATCGTGTGAACTCTTTATTAACACAAGAAATAGAAAATTATATTCCATATAAGAAAGAAGACCTTGTTACGATTTATGAAAAATACGTCCTGTTGCAAATGATTTATCCAGAACGTGAATATTTTTTATCATCTTCCTTGATAGCAATTACAAAAGAGTATCCAGATTTAGTTCCGTTATTGCAAGATAAATTAAAAATGTTAAATCAAACACCTGAAGAAAAGTTAAATTGTTTGATCGATAGGGTTTCAAAATCCATAAAAAACATTCCTAGCGATGTATTAGAGCAAACGAAGGAACGTTATTTTCACGATCCGCGATCGTTTCCAGAGAAGGGTGAGGAAATACTAGAAGGATATAAAAAAATATCTATGATGGAGAACCTCGTGAATCAACCAATCGATGATAAAATTTTAGAAAATTCTATTCTCTTGATAGGACCGATGGGAAGTGGAAAGACGACAATGGGAAATTTGTTATCTGAGAAATTGAATATGCAACAAATTTCTTTAGATCATCGCGAACAGCTCGCACAGTTGTATAAGAAAAGTGGTCATTTTAAAAATTTTAAAGAATTTGAATTCTTTTTAACAAGTATAGTGTTAACACATTTACAAGAACCATCTGTTGTCGATTTTGGTGCAGGTCATTCTATCTATGAAGATCCGTTTATGTTTTTAGAGATGAAACATTTAATAGAACAATTTTCACATGTGATTCTACTTATGCCGAGTGAAGAAAAAGAGGAGTCTCTATCTATTTTAAACGAACAAAAAGGAATAGAGGAAGGTAGCCAAAGAGCGAAAGACAATGCACATTTTGTATATAGTCCTTGCAATGAAAAATTAGCAACTCTCATTCAATATACAAAAGGGAAAAATCCATCGGAAATTACAGATGAACTATTAATGAAATTGGAGGAAAAAACGAAAACTTCAACAATTTAATCTTTCTCTTTTCTATAAATTTATTTGTGCGTTAGAGTTTTGGAAAGATATATGTTAAAATAGAAAAATATAACGGAATCACATGAGTTTAAATGAATGAGGGAGGACAACATGAAATATTGTTATGATAAAAATCTACCTTGGACCTATTCCAAAAATGAGATGGAATTAGTAAAACAGAAGGGAAATGGAATTTTATACGATAGCGAACTTCATAGATTCGAGGATTTCGATCACAATGAGATCGATATAACGGGGGAAGTCATTTTTCCACGTACTGGAGTCGCTCAGATTTATGATCTATTAGATGACATCGTTCGACAAGGTGGAACACCAGCTTTTTCTAAAGATGAGATGGAACAAGTTAGAAAATGGCCAAAATATGTTCGGACCAAAAGAACCGGTCATATGTTGACAGGAAAAGATCTGTTGGATGAGGAAGTGATCGAACGATTAGAACAGATATATGGAACAGAGTTTTTTATGAAAACGCTAAGGAAAGATTTTAGTGGTATCATCCCGATCGAACTTTTAAAGGATAAAGAGTGTGCATTTTATAAAACGTTAGTGCACCACCCAGATACTGAATTTTTTATCAGTGAAAAAGTAAACATCGAACAGGATCAATACGGAAAGAAAGAATATCGATGTTTTGTCGTAGATGGCGAAATTTACAATATTTCAAGATTTACATCGCGAATCCTACATGAAATCGACCCGCAGGTTTTAGAAAAACTTCAAAATATAGTAGCGTCTTTGAAAGGTAGCTTTCCAAAAAATTACGTACTTGATGTTTTTGAATATGAGCTAAATGGGGAAAAAGATTTAGATGTGCTTGAATTTAATTCGATCGATGCTTCAGGATTATATTTATATAATTCATGTATCGAAAAATCGGATGATCTATTACACAAAAATCCAAGACATGTCGCAACGGAATTTGTAAGTGTGCTAGAAGAATGTACAAGCCAAGGACAAATTACGGGAGATGCTAAAAATTTATATTCTATTCCGGATACTTTTTCAAATGATTTGAGTTGTATGTGCACAGTGGGAATACTAGGTGTCAGAGTGTTTGATGCCCATATTTCACCCGAGGATTTCGGTCGCCGTGTACCGATATTCAATATAGGAAAATTTGTAAATCCTGTGAAATTTGATGATGATTTAGCTAGACATCCAGTGAAAGAAAAAAAGATGTAAATTTGTATAAACGTCGATCCAATAGATGAATCGGCGTTTTTCATTGTCTATCTAAAAAGAAACGGGATAAAATAACGACTGTTTGTTCGTTTTTTTAATAAAATGTGTTATAATATCTGTGGAAATGAGAAAAAAGAAAACAGGTGAGAGTATGGATAAAATTATAGTAAAGGGAGCGCGAGAAAACAATCTAAAAAACGTAAGTATCGAGCTTCCAAAAGATAAATTGATCGTCATGACAGGAGTATCTGGAAGTGGAAAAAGTTCGCTTGCTTTCGATACGATTTATGCGGAAGGACAACGTCGTTATGTCGAAAGTCTAAGTGCTTATGCTCGCCAATTTTTAGGTGGAACGGAAAAGCCGGATGTCGATAGTATTGAAGGGTTGTCCCCAGCCATTAGTATCGATCAAAAGACGACGAATAAAAACCCGCGTAGTACAGTTGGAACTGTAACGGAGATTTACGATTATTTACGTTTGTTATACGCTCGTATTGGAGTTCCTTACTGTCCAACACATCATCGTCCGATTACGAGTCAAAGTGTCGAAGAGATGGTAAATCAGATTTTGAAATTGGAGGAACGTACGAAAATTCGCGTTCTTGCACCTGTTGTACATGGAGAAAAGGGAACGCATAAAGACTTGTTTGATCGACTTCGTAAGGATGGATATGTTCGCGTGATCGCCGATGATATCGAACACGATTTATCTGAAGAAATCGAACTGGAAAAGAACAAAAAACACAATATCGAAGTTGTGATCGATCGTTTGATTATGAAAGAAGATATTCGCGGTAGATTATATGAATCGATCGAAACAGCCTGTAAATTAGCGCACGGGAAAGTTTTAATCGACGTCATCGGTGGAGAACCGATTTTGATGAGTGAGAGTTATGCTTGCCCAGATTGTGACTTTTCTTTGCCAGAGTTAGAGCCTCGAATCTTCTCATTCAATGCTCCATACGGGGCTTGTCCAGATTGCAAGGGACTTGGAATCAAATTAAAAATTGACCCGGATCTAATTGTGCCAAATAAAGATTTAAGTATTAGTGAAGGAGCGATCGTTGCTTTAAATATTAAAGATGAGAGCAATATCAACTATACGGAACTATCAACTACTTGTGCTTTTTATGGAATTGATATGGATGCTCCGGTACGTGAATTAAAGAAAAAAGACTTAGATATCATTCTTTATGGATCACCAGATCCTATCGAATTTCACTATGTATCAAAATCTGGAAATACGAGAAAGACGACACGTCCTTACGAGGGAGTAATTACAAATTTAGAACGTCGTTATATGGAGACGAAGAGTGGTTGGGTACGTGATTGGATCGAAAATTTCATGACTGAACTTCCATGTCCTACTTGCCATGGAGCGCGATTAGATTCTTCTGTTTTATCTGTTTTGGTTGGAAAGAAGAATATTTATGAAATAACGCAATTAAGTATTCGTGATCTATACGATTATTTGACAAATTTAAAATTAAGTAAAGAAAAAGAGGAAATCTCTCGGTTGATTTTAAAAGAGATCGAATCTCGATTAAGTTTCCTAATTAACGTTGGGTTAGAGTATCTTACACTCGATCGTAGTGCCGGAACGTTGTCAGGGGGAGAAGCACAGAGAATTCGCTTGGCGACACAGATTGGATCACGTTTAACAGGTGTATTATACGTACTAGATGAACCAAGTATCGGACTCCATCAAAGAGATAATAATCGTTTGATCAATTCTATGTTAGAAATGCGTGATCTTGGAAATACATTGATCGTCGTAGAACACGACACCGATACGATGTTAGCATGTGATTATTTAGTCGATATCGGACCTGCGGCAGGAGAACATGGTGGACAAATTGTTGCACAGGGAACTCCTGAAGAGGTAATGAAAAATCCAAATAGTTTAACTGGAATGTATCTATCTGGAAAAAGAAAGATCGAAGTTCCGGAAAAACGTCGTAAAGGAAATAAGAAATTTATCGAAATTAAAGGTGCGAAGGAAAACAACCTCAAGAATATCAACGTTAAAATTCCGCTTGGAACGTTTACTTGTGTAACGGGAGTATCTGGAAGTGGAAAGAGTAGTTTGATCAATGAAATTTTATATAAAGCAGTCGCTTCTAATTTGTATAAATCTAAAGAAAAACCAGGAAAGTTTAGAGCGATTAAGGGATTAGAAAATATCGATAAAGTCATCGATATTTCACAGACGCCAATTGGAAGAACACCGCGAAGTAACCCTGCAACGTATACAGGAGTATTCGACGATATTCGTGAAGTGTTTACTCAGACGAAAGAGGCTAAAATGAGAGGATACGATAAAGGTAGATTCTCATTCAATGTCAAAGGAGGACGTTGCGAGGCTTGTTGGGGAGATGGTGTCAAGAAAATCGAGATGCATTTCTTACCTGATGTTTACGTTCCTTGTGAAGTTTGTGGAGGAACGAGATACAATCGAGAGACACTGGAAATCAAATACAAAGGAAAGAGTATTTACGATGTATTAGAAATGCGTGTCGAAGAGGCAATCGAATTTTTCGAAAACATTCCTAAGGTAAAAGCAAAGTTGCAAATGCTTGCAGATGTTGGATTATCTTATATGAAACTTGGTCAAAGTGCTCCTACTTTATCTGGTGGAGAAGCAGGAAGAGTGAAACTTGCAAAAGAGCTTCAAAAGAAGCCTACAGGGAAAAGTTTATTCATTTTAGATGAGCCAACAACGGGATTACATTCAGAAGATATTAAAAAACTACTTGTAATTTTGCAAAGAATAGTGGATAATGGAGATACAGTAGTAGTCATAGAACACAACTTAGATGTCATTAAAGTTTCCGATTATATTATCGATCTAGGTCCAGAAGGAGGAAATATGGGTGGAGAAATCGTAGCGACTGGAACACCGGAAGAAGTCGCAGAGGTAAAAGAAAGTTATACGGGTCAATATTTAAGACCACTATTGAAAGGGTGAGAGGTATGAAATTTAAGTATATTATGACGAGAGATATCGTGGAGAGATTGATGAAAGAATCATATATTCGTATGAATACATTCTATTTATGCGTATACACAATTCTTTATTTAACAATCAGTATGAATTTGATTAAGTATAATTTAGGAATGGCGTTCTTACTATATTTAATTGGATTTGTCATTTTGTTAGTCTTCCTTATTATCTTTAGTAAAATATTTATGAAAATGCATATGGCTAAGAGTGATAAACAATCTAGCAAACGTTATGGAACTTTTGAATGTACGATCGATAAAGATGGAATTTTGGAAATTTTGAATGGCGAAGAATCTATGACACATTGGGATCAAGTGACGAAAGTTGTCAATGCTCGTTATATGATTCTAGTTTATACAACGCGCAGTGGAATTACAGTACGCTATCGTAGAGCAAATTTCAAGGATAAAAAAGAGTACGATAAAGTTGTTGAGACGATTCAAAAACATTGGAAAAAAGAGAAGGAAAGAAGAAAAAAAGAAGGAAAGTAGAAGTTGTGTGACTTCTATTTTTCATTGTGTGAGAATGTAAAAATAGAGTGGAAACATTTGGTATCTTTTAAATTCATGATATAATACATAATATAAGGAGAGTGAAATATGACACCACATAATGAAGCAAAAAAAGAAGATATTGCAAAAATCGTGATTATGCCTGGAGATCCACTCCGCGCTAAATTTATCGCAGATCACTATTTAAAGGACGCCGTACTTGTAAATCAAGTACGTGGAATGTATGCGTATACAGGAAGTTACAAAGGAAAGAAAATAACAGTCATGGCAAGTGGAATGGGAATGCCAAGTATGGGGATTTATTCTTATGAATTATTTACAGAATACGATGTCGATACGATTATTCGCATCGGATCTTGTGGAGCTTATACGAAAGATCTTAATTTATATGACGTGATCATAGTTGATCATTGTTATTCAGAGTCGACTTATGCAAAGATGCAGGCTGGGTCTATGGATAAAGTTTTGTATGGAACACCTGCTGTAAACGAGCATTTAAAAGAAGTTGCTAACAAGATGAATTTACCTGTGCATGTTGGAGCTGTTTATTCTAGCGACGTATTTTATTATGCAAAACCATTAGATTATAAAAAGTTATACACAGAAAAAGGTTGTTTGGCTGTGGAAATGGAGAGTTTTGCACTCTTTCAAAATGCGAAAGTCTGTGGAAAACAAGCTGCTTGTGTTTTAACTGTTTCTGATAACTTAGAAACAAAGGAAGAAACATCTAGCATAGAACGACAAAAAAGTTTTACTAAAATGATGGAGTTAGTTTTAGAAAGTATCTTATAAAAACAAGAGTTTGACGCATACTAAAAAAGAGGTGACTTATGGAATACAAAAAATATGAGCTTTTACCATATCACTTACACGTGATTCATACTGAAAAATTCAAGACGGTAACGATCAAAGTTTGTCTGAAACGACCTCTCGTTCCCGAGGAAATTACGATTCGAAATTTACTTGGAAACGTTCTTTTAGAATCTACAGAAAAGCATCCATCTAGAAGATATATGGGAATGATGACGGAAAATCTGTATGGCTTTTCTTGTCAGATGGATACGTATCGTTCCGGAAATTACATGATGACGACGTTGTCCGCTAGTTTTTTAGATGAGAAGTATACAGAACCGGGAATGTTAAAAAAATCGATTCAATTTTTAATTGAAATTTTAAGTTGTCCAAACGTACAAAAGGGAGCGTTTGATGAACACTCTTTCAATATATGTAAAGAAGGACTAAAGGCTGCAATCGAATCATATGATGAAAATCCAACGAGATATGCGAAACGTAGATTATTGCAATCGATGGAGGAGAATGCAACGTATGCTTGTATGCCTTGTGGAACACTTGAAGATTTAGAGAAGATTACACCGCAAAGTTTATACGAATATTACGAAAGCGTTATGAAGAGTGACTTGGTCGATATATTTGTATGTGGGAATGTGAATGGAGAAGAATTAAAAAATATGCTTTTATCTGAGTTTCATATCAAGACGATTAAGAAGCCAGGAAAGAGTCATATGATTACGCATAATAAGTATCGCAAAAGATGTAAAATTACAAAAGAGTCGCGAGATATTACACAGAGTATTTTAATGATAGGGTGTAAACTTGATCATCCGACCGAGTATGAGCGTAAGTATGTCATGGGACTTTATAATCATCTCCTCGGAGGGGGTGGAGATTCGAGATTGTATCAAACAGTTCGGGAGAAACATTCTTTGTGTTATAGCATCTATTCTTCTGCAAGTGGAGTAGATAACTTACTCTATATCCAAGCGGGAATCGATAAAGATCGTTTCAAAAAAACGACGGAATTGATTCGCAAGGAAATGAAAAAAATTGCACTTGGAGATATAAAAGAGGAAGAAATAGAGAAATATATCACGATGTATCTAGCTAGTTGTAAAGAGATAGAAGATTCTCCAAACGATTTGATTTCTCTTGTGATGGCACAAGAATACTTACATAATGATCCATTGGAAGTGAAAGAAAAAGAAGTATTGAAACTTACGAAAGAAATGGTTGTGGAGTTTGCTTCAAAAGTAAGACTAGATACCATTTATCTATTGGAAGGAGAGAAGTCTCATGAAGAAACGACCACTCAATAATTTAGATTTGACAGTTTACGAAGAGACACTTTCAAACGGACTAAGAGTGTATGTGATTCCAAAAGAAAATGGGAATGGAATTTATGCGACGTTTTCTACAAACTTTGGTTCGAATGTAGAAGAATTTAGTGTCAACGGAAAGAAAAAGATGTGCAAGGTTCCATTAGGTGTTGCTCATTTTTTGGAACATCAAATGTTTGAACAGGAAGATGGCATTGACCCGATGAAGTTTTTCGAAGATCGAGGAGCAATGACGAATGCATATACATCTAATACGAAAACGACGTATTTATTTTCTGGGCCAGATCACTTTAAAGAAAATATCAATTATCTGTTAAATTTTGTACAGAATCCATATATGACAGATGAAACAGTCGAGAAGGAAAAAGGAATTATCATTCAAGAACTAGGAATGTATGAAAATAATCCATATTTTAAATTGCGAAGTGGAAGTTTACTACAGACGTTTGTAAAACATCCGGTCCGATATAATATTGGTGGTACAGTAGAATCTGTAAAGAAAACGACACGAAAAGATTTATATCATTGTTATCATACGTTTTACCATCCTTCGAATATGTTCGTCGTCGTATCTGGAAATGTCGATCCAAAAGAAGTGATTTCGATCATCACGAATAATCAAGAGGAGAAAGAACAAAAAGAAGTTCCTAAAATCACTTATAAAAAATATAATGAACCAGATCAATGTAAAAATGAATTTGGAAAGATCGAAATGGATATTACAATACCAAAGATTTCTCTCAATTATAAAATGAATATATCACGTATGAAAGATTTGGATTTGCGCAAGTTCTTAATTTACATGGATATTCTATTTAATGTAAAGTTTGGAACAACTTCATTGTTTCACGAGAAAATGTTAAAAGAAGGAATTTTAACAGAGGAGCTGGATGTTGCAAGTGTACGAACGGATCAACACATCGTCTATATGATGTCTGCTGAGACTAAGTATCCGGATCTATTGTTGAAAGCAATCAAAGAAGAATTAGAAAATCTCGAGATAGAAAAGGAAGATTTAGAACGTAAGAAACGAGTTTATTGGAGTTCATATGTTTATATGACAGATGATATACGAGCAATCAATGGAAAAGTCATGGGCAATATCAATATGTATGGGTACGTGATAGATGACGATTACGATGAAATTAAGAGTCTCAATTTATTGGAGATGAAAAAATATTTGAAGATTGCAAACTTTAACCATTGTAATGTGTTTATGATTGAACCTAATCGTAAAAAGTAAAAAAGGTTTCGGTTGAAATCTTTTTTATTTTCCTTTATAATGAAATTAGGATGGGTGAGCTTATGAAAAAAGGATTTACACTAATTGAATTGATGGCTGTCGTAATCGTTCTTGGGGTTTTAGCACTGTTCGTCGTTCCGACGATTGATAAGACGATGAAACAAATTCGTGAAGATGGTTATGAAGAGCAAATTAACAATATTAAAACAGCTGCAAAAAATTGGGGAGCTGACCATATATCAGAATTGCCAGCGGTTGGTGAAGATCTCTATATTACATTATTAGATTTAAAACAAGCTGGACTTGTCGATAAAGATATTACAAACCCTAAAACAAAGGAAAAGTTTCCAGATGATTTACAAATTAAGATTACAAATGATAATGGAAAAATTAAATATGAAGTGGTAGATTAAAGGAAAAGAGGAAAAATATAAAAAAGGATTTCTTTTTTCTTTTTTTTGTGGTAAAATGAAGTATAGTAAAGTGCAGGGTAGCGCACAAAGGAGGAAAAAAAGTGGGACTAAATTTAAAAAAATGGTTAAATGATGGTGATGATGCATATACAAATAGTGGGAGTGGAGATGAATACTACAACCTAAAACCAGAAGAAGCATTAAGTGAAAATGATGGTGGAACAAAAATGATTTTATTAGAACCACGTGCTTATTCTGAGTCTCAACAAATTGTCGATCATTTAAAAAATAGAAATACTGTCGTTGTCAATTTGAAGAGAGTTACGAGTGATCAAGCAAAACGTATTGTCGACTTTTTAAGTGGTACAATTTATGCGATCGGTGGAGATTTGCAGAAAATTGGTGGTGGAATTTTCCTTTGTACGCCAAATAATGTAAATGTTCAAGGTAAAATTACAGAAGAGACAGATGGAAAAGATATATACGATAACGATGATATCAATGCAGACTGGTAAAAAAAGATTGAAATGAGAAAAATAGTGTGTTACAATATGGCGTAACACCGAGAGGTGATGAGAGTGGAAAAATTTAATCGAACACTTCGTGGTTACGATCCTGTTGAGGTTAATCGCTTTCTCGATCAAGTAATTAGCCAGGTAGAGGGGTTAATTAAAGAGTTAAAAGTTAAGAATACACGCATCGCTGAGTTAGAGGCAATCGAGCAAGAAAATAAACGATTACGACAGAAGATTGAACAATACGAAAAGACAGAGGAAACGCTTAATAGAGCGATTATTATGGCGCAGAAGACTTCTGATCAGATGCGAATGAGTGCACGTCAGGAGAGCGAAGCAATGATTAACGAAGCAAGACAAAATGCGAATCGTATTGTCAACGATGCCCTATTAAAGGCAGAAAGAGCACAGGATGAAGCTGATATGTTAAAACGTAATGTCACTATTTTCAAACGTCGTTTAAGAGATATCGTAGAGGCACAACTTGAGGTTGTGGAAGATATAGAAAAAATTGATTTTTAAAGAACATGTGAAAGAGACGTTATAAAATGGAATTGATAGAGAGTCTATGGTTGGTGGAAATAGATATGAAAGTTTTATAAAGATCACTCTGGATGTTTCTTTTGGATAAGAAAAGAACGGTAACGCGTTATAGTTTTGAGTGTATACATATAAATTAAGGTGGTACCGCGGGTAAAACTCGTCCTTAGCAGGATGAGTTTTTTTATTTGATAGGAGGAGAAAGTATGAAAGAGTTTAAAGAGTTGGAAAAGGGGAAAGCAAGCGAAGTAGAACAAAAAATTCTAAAGGAATGGAAAAAGAAAGACATTTTAAACTTGACGATTGAAAATAGAAAAGATAATGATTCTTTTGTCTTTTACGATGGACCAATTTATGCGAATGCGAAACCAGGAATTCATCACGTTTTTGCCAAGACGATCAAAGACGCTTTTTGTAAATATAAAACAATGCAAGGGTACCATGTATTAAGAAAGATTGGACTTGATACGCATGGTCTTCCAATCGAAGTAAACGTAGAGAAGAAACTTGGTTTTAAGACAAAAGCAGATATCGAAAAGTTCGGTGTAGAAAACTTTTGTAAGGAATGTAATCAAGCAACAGCAGTCAATATCGACGAGATTAACTACGTAACAGATTGCATGGGACAATTCATCGATTGTGAACACCCTTATGTAACTTGTGAAAATGATTATATCGAATCTGAATGGTGGATCATTAAAGAGATGGATAAAAAAGGTCTTTTATACCATGGAGATCGTGTATTATGGTACTGTCCAAGATGTGGAACAGAACTTTCTGCAAACGAAGTATCACAAGGATATGAACAAGATGCAGTTAATACAGTTATCGTTCCATTTAAAATCAAAGATCGAGACGAGTATTTCTTAGTATGGACGACGACCCCTTGGACATTGATGGCAAATGTCGCACTATGCGTTAATCCAAATTTGGAATATATTAAAGTAAATTCAAAAGGATATACGTTTATCTTGGCATCTTCTTTAGCTGATACGGTATTAGGCGAAGATTACGAAGTATTGGAAACTTATAAAGGTACTGACTTAGTAGGAATCAAGTATGAACAGTTAATGCCATTTGTCGAAGTAAAAGGAAAAGCATTCGAAGTGATCGCAGATGAATATGTCACTGCAGAAGATGGAACAGGAGTCGTTCATATCGCACCAGCGTATGGAGCAGACGATAACCGCGTTTGTATGGAACATGGAATTGTAGTTGTAAATCCTGTTGGACTAGATGGATGTTATACAACTGGACCATGGAAAGGTACACTTGTAACAGATAAAGATTTAGAACTTGAAATTGTAGGATGGTTAAAAGAAAACGATAAATTATTCAAAAAGCAGAAGATTACGCATGATTATCCACATTGTTGGAGATGCCATTCTCCTTTGATCAACTATCCAAAGCCAGCTTGGTATATCAAAACGACAGAATACAAAGATAAAATTATCGAAGCAAATAAAAAGATCAACTGGTATCCTTCTTATGTTGGAGAAAAGCGTTTTGGTAACTGGCTTGAAAACATGGTAGACTGGGGAATCTCAAGAAATCGTTATTGGGGATGTCCACTTCCTGTATGGACATGTGAATGTGGACATAAACACGTCATTGGTTCTCTAGATGAATTGCAAGAAATGGTTATGGAAGATGTCGATGTAAGAAAGATGGAATTACATAGACCTTACGTAGATGATCTACATATCAAGTGTGAAAAATGTGGTAAGACGATGTCTCGTGTCAAAGATGTCTTGGACGTTTGGTTTGACTCTGGAGCGATGCCATACGCACAATTTCACTACCCATTTGAGAATAAAGAATTGTTTGAAAGTCAATTCCCAGCTGACTTTATCGCAGAGGGACTCGATCAAACGCGTGGATGGTTCTATGTATTGTTAGTTATTTCAACGATTATTTCTGGAGAGTCTTCATTTAAAAATGTCGTTGTAAATGACATGATGTTGGATGCTCACGGAAAGAAAATGAGTAAGTCAACTGGAAATATTATCGATCCAATTGAAATTATGACGAAATATGGTGCGGATCCAGTGAGATGGTATATGCTTTATGCTTCTCCTGTATGGACGCCACTTAAGTTTGATGAAAATGGTGTAAAAGAAGTTTACTCTAAGTTCTTCAATACATTTAGAAATACATATTCTTTCTTTGCTCTTTATGCAAATACGGATCACGTCGATCCAAGAACATTCGATGTTCCTTATGAAAAAAGAGAAGAGATCGATCATTGGTTGCTTTCTAAATACCACAAATTATTAGATTATGTTACGAAATCATACGAAGAATACGATTTAAATAAGGTAGTTAGAAGTATTACAGATTTTGTAAATGAAGATTTATCTAACTGGTATATTAGAAGAAACCGTCGTAGATTCTGGGAAAGTGAGTTAAACGATAGCAAGAAAGCAGTTTATAAGACAACTTATGAAGTATTAGTTGGACTATGTCAGATGATTGCTCCAATCGCATCTTATACAGCAGAGGAAATCTATACGAGCCTCACAGGAGAGGAGTCTGTACATCTTAGCGACTTCCCTGTAGCAAATGCATCACTGATCAATGAAGACATTGAAAAGAGAATGGATTTGGTAAGAAGCTTGATTTCTCTTGGAAGAAATGCACGTGAAGAAGCGAAGATTAAAGTACGTCAACCAATTAGCGAAGTATTGCTAGATGGAAAGAACGAAAAGACTATTGGAGGCTTAACGGATTTAATTAAAGAAGAGTTAAACGTAAAGAACGTCGTATATAAATCCGATTTAAGCGAATTTATGAACTTTACAGTTCTTCCAAATTATAAGGTTGCAGGACCAATCTTTGGACCAGATATCAAGTTGTATGCGGAAGCATTAAAAAATCTATCAGTAGAACAAATTTTAGCACTACAAAACGAAGATAATATCGATATTGAAGTAGGGGATATTCCATATAATATCTCCGCTGATATGGTTGTTATCCGCATTCAAGCAAAAGAAGGATTCAATGTTCAGATGGAAAACAATCAATTTATCATCTTAGATACTGAATTAACACAAGAATTAATCGAGGAAGGAATTGCTCGTGAACTTGTATCGAAGGTACAGAATTTGCGAAAGACGAAAGATTTCGATGTTGCAGATCGTATCGAATTATACTATAGTGGAGACGAAGAATTCAAAACAGCATTAGAGCATTTTGAAGAATTTGTAAAAGAAGAAACACTTGCTTTAGAGCTAGTAGAAAAGGATGACTTAAAAGATACTTTCGATATCAATGGTCATGAAGTTTTATTAGATGTAAAAAAAGTATAAAAAGACCTATCGATAAGATAGGCCTTTTTCTTCATACGATAAATCGTAATGTACAATAGCGTGGTTTTCTACTGCGTATTGTATTTCGGCGAACAATTCTTCTCTTTCATCGTGAAGTTCTCTTGGAGTAAAATCTAATATCATATGATGCAATTGATAGAGAAAAGTTTGATATTCTGGTGCATGTACTCTAGTTAAATATGGCGTGAGCCACTCCAATTTTTGCTTTTTTAAATTGTGTCTTAAAATGATTTCATATTCATGTAAATCTGGTTCGAAACTTTCGTTTGCAATATATTCGATAACATTTCGAGAAACAAAACTAGAGACATCAGGTGTAGTTAAATAGGATTCATTTACGAGATGTACATTTTTAATCCAATTTAATTTTTCTTTTGTGTCATTTAGTTTTTCTTCCAGTGTAAATTCGTTTCGAGTTGTTTGAAGCATGTTTTCTAAGTCATTCAGAGAATAAAACTCTGAAAGAGTTGGGTAATGCTGTTGAAACCATTTCATCTTGTCGGTTTCATTCCATGTTTTAACTATATCTGCCATTGGGTGTACTATGCAAAAAGCATAGGGTAGCCATAAATCGTTTTTTTCTGGATCGATTCTATTTTCTTTTAACCAATGACTAAATTTGTCGGATGCAATGTATGCGTAATCTTGTGGTTTACACATGACTAAAATTGTTTCTTTCTCTCCCATAGTAAATCCCTCATGAATATATTATAACATATAAATTTCAATATCACATCTAATCATGGCTTTTGTTTTTCATAAACTCTCGCAGTAGCTTTGTAAGAGCCCTTTTTTCGATCCGAGAGACATAACTTCTAGAAATTCCTAATTGCTTTGCAATTTCTTTTTGGGTGATTTCTTTATCGTCCTTTAGACCATAACGTTTCTCGATGATCTCACGTTCACGTTCCGTTAAAATATGAATGTATTTCTTTAAATTTTCAATACTGTTTTGCTGGTGTAAGTCCATAGCAAAATCTGGTTTTGGTGTCTTTAGAATATCTAGGAAAGTAATCTCATTCCCATCTTTATCAAAACCTACACTTTCATTGATACTGATATTTTTATTGTTTTTTTTATCTCCTCGAAAATACATTAGTATTTCATTTTCGATACATCTCGCACAATAAGTTGTAATTCTTGTATTGTGTTTATAAGAATAGCTATCGATTCCTTTGATTAAACCGATCGTGCCGATACTGATAAGATCGTCGGCATCCTCGCGTCTGTGGTCGTATTTTTTAACGATGTGTGCTACAAGCCGAAGATTGTGTTCAATTAGTTTGTTTCTAGCGTCCTGATCTCCTAAACGCATTTTTTCTACGCATGCTTCTTCTTCTTCTTTAGAAAGTGGCTCCGGAAAAATTTGATTAGAATAGGCTGCTGTTCCAATGGAAAGTTGGGAAAACAACTTTTTTAAAAAATTGAAAAACATAAATCACTTCCTAGTTGTATTGTATGATTTTTTAGAAGATGGTAGACCTGTGGACAAAATAATAAAAAAGTGTTTTCTTTTTTTTATGATCATGTTATACTAATATATAGAATAGTAGAGGTGTGCAGATGAAGAGAAGGGACAAAGGATTTACGTTGATTGAATTAATTGCGGTCATTGTCATACTTGCCGTACTCACAGTGATTGTAGTACCAATTGTCATTAAACAGATAACATCATCGAAAAGTAATTTGTACTTAAAACAAATAGATTTAATCGAAAAGGCATCCCAGAGTTGGGGAAATGAAAACGGAAATTTACTTCCGGGAACTGCAGAGGAGTTTGTATACCTCAGCATCGATGATTTAAATGAAGGAGGATATATCGATCGTGACAAAGTAAAAGACCCACGAGATGGATCTCGAATGAACGGTTGCGTCGTTATTTCCTATAGTGAGTTATATCATCAAAATGTATACGAGTATAAGGAAAAGCCATGTAGCGAATTGAATCCAGGAGGGCTTCCAACAATTGTTGCAAAAGGAGGAAATCCACAAGGAGTGGAGGTCAATACTACATATGTACTACCTGAAGTGACAGCGACATCAGATGATGGAACACCGTTAAAAGTAGAAGGTCCAATCATCCGAGATAAAAATAACAAAGTTGTTGAAAAAGTTAGTACAGAAAAAATTAGGGATCAGTTTAAACTAACATATCGTGCGATGGATAAAGCGAGTGGAAAAGAAGCGGAAAAAAATATCAATGTAAAAGTCATTGATACAATTGCACCAGTAATCGAGGTGAATGGAAGAAAATCGAGCCATACGATTACACATGAAATTGGACAACCGTTCACTGTTCCGACACCGACGGTTACAGATAATAGTAAATTAGAGTGTAAAAACGATCCAAATAGTAAATGCCATTGGGAAGTAAGTTCGAATGTAAATCCAAAAGTCGTTGGAACGTATAATGTAACGTATACAGCTACAGACGACGGAGAGGATATGTCTGGGCCAAATCCAAATACGACGGTATATATATTGACGGTTAAAGTAGTAGATTTAACAATTCCGGCAATCAAAGAGATCGTTCCGGATATTACGGTATGGACGAATAAGAATGTTACACTTACGATTATTCCAGAGGATAATGATGAAAAATTACAATATTCATTTGACGATGGAAGAACTTGGCAAGATAGTGACAAGAAGACGTTTACAAGTAATCAGACAGTCACAGCGAGAGTAAAAGATTCAAGTGGAAATGTGTCTGAATCAAAATCATATACAATTACCAACATTGATAAGATACCACCTACATGTCAAACTTCAATTAATTATGGAGGAAGAAATGTGACAACTAATGGATGGGTTAATGCATCCCAGGCTAAAGTAACGGCATCTAGTCCAATCATCATTAATGGAACATGTAGTGATCAAGGTGGAAGTCAATGTGTTAGCAATGTAAGTGATAAAGTAACAGGAGAAACTAAGGGAACAACCATTAGCCCGGGTACAGTAAAAGATCATGCTGGAAATACTACAAGATGCTCATCTGTTACGATTAAAGTGGATCAGACAAATCCAAGTTGTGCGGTTTCTGTAGACTATAAAGGAAGAACAACATATAATGGATGGGTTAATGCATCCCAGGCTAAAGTAACTGCGTCTAATCCGATTGTAGTAAAAGGAACATGTAGCGATAATGTTAGTGGATGCGCAGCAAACGCTAGTAGTAATGTTACAGGAGAGACGAACGGTAGTAACGTAAGTCCTGGAACAGTAAAGGATAACGCTGGGAATGCTACAACTTGCGGAACAACGTTGATTAAAGTAGACCAAACAAAACCAACGTGTGGAACATCTGTAAATTACGGTGGACGTTCATTAACATCAAGTGGATGGATAAATGCAGGACAAGCTAGAGTAACATCATCAAGCCCAATTACTGTAACAGGAACATGTAATGATAATGGAAGTAAATGTACTGGAAATACAACTGCTAAAGTGACAGGAGAAACATGTGGTTCAAATATTGCCCCAGCTGCAGTAAGGGATAATGCTGGAAATAGTACTTCTTGTAGTTCAGTATTGATCAAAGTAGACCAGACGAATCCATCGAGACCGTCACTGGATATCGCAGCTTATAATGCATCGGGAGAAGCTGCAAAACCGTTCTGGGTAGCAAATGCCAGTGATCATGGTAGAATTTGTACAAGAACAGGTAGTTGGCATGACCACTATGTTATAAATGATAATTGTCATGCTAGGCCACAGATAATGTATCGTACTATTGAACATACAGGTAGCCCAGGGGTTGAGGTATGGAGTTGGTCATATGATACTTATAACTGGGGAGGATTGAATGTTATCAAGGGAATTATCCGTTCTAGAGTTGTAGATGATGCAGGGAACGTTAGTAGCGAATATCCGATCGACATATATCATTATAACAGTGGATGTAATAGTGCTTACTCTCCATATCGTAATATGGGCTATGGACGTTTATATTGGTAGGTGATAGTATGAGAAAAAAAAGATTAAATCAACTAAAAAAACAAGCGACATTATGCTATACCATAGGAATTATATTGATGGTATGGATGATTGTGCTAAGTGTTGTTGTATATCGAGAAACTAATGCAACATGGGTAAAAGATATGGAGTATTCATCTTATGAACGTGAAATTTTAGCTTTAGTAGAAAAACAATCAAACCTGGAAAATTGCGATTATTATGTAAAGACAAAAAACTATGATGGAACATATACAGTTGCAGTCACAAAAAGCAACGAAGTGGCGATTATGTGTTATTACGTTGTGAATCCAACGAGTAAGACAATAGCTTATTATGATAATTAAGCGACAAAATAGGAATATAAACTTTGATACTGAAAAGAGGAGATTCATATAAAAGCAAAGAAAAATCGAAAAATTTGGATTGTGATTGCAATTGTTACAGTTCTATTAATTGCTATAGTGGTAGGAGTGGCTTATTATATATACGAATCTAGTTTGCCTGGAACGAGAGAAGGAAGAAGTACAGCGATTCAAATAGCTAAAGATCAACTTGAAGATGTATATTATCGCAATTCTAAAGATTATGATTATAAAATAGAATCTGTAGATGAGAACGGAACTTATAAAGTTAGATTACAACAGGACGGAGATAATACAGATTTATATTACTTTATTAATCCAGATACTGGTGAAACAGTATTTTTCTGGGAACCTGAGGAATAAAAATACTAATGTTTTTACATTAGTATTTCCTTTATATTTACCATTATAAATGTTATACTAATAGTAGGTGAGACTATGAGAGAAAAAAATGGATTTACATTACTAGAGCTAATGGCTGTTATCGTCGTATTAGCATTACTAACATTGATTATCTATCCACCGATCGAAAGTGCTTTGATTAAGTCTAGAAATCAAAGTTATGAAACACAGATCAGTGAAATAGAAGAAGGGGCTAAGAACTGGGCTGCAGATCATGTTACGGAGCTACCAGATGAAGATAATAGTATCAAAGTGACGATAAAGACATTAGAAGATGGAGGATATATTGCAGAAGATCTGATAGATCCTAGATATAACAAACCATTAGATAAAAACAAAGCAGTGATTATTACAAATGTAGGGAATCAATATCAATATAAATTTGAGGACCGCTCTGAAGAGTAAACAGATAAAAAAGACATATATAGATTTTACGTTCTATATATGTTTTTTCGTGAAAAGATCTTTTTATTCCTTGTAAAAGTTGGTATAATATAATAAGGTGATACTATGAGTAAGACTAAGATTGTTGCGACGGTTGGCCCTTCTAGTTCTGAGAAGGATACATTAAAAGAGATGATTTATAGTGGAATGGATGTGGTTCGTCTCAATATGACACATGCTACACATTCATTCTGTGATGATATTATACGGAAAATAAATGAATTAAATAAAGAATTAGATACGAATGTGGCAATCATGATGGACTTGCAAGGACCTGACGTTTGTATCAATAAATTAGAAGAAGGGGAAGCTGAATTAGTAGATGGAGAAATCGTGCGCATTTACATGGATGATAGAGTGGGAAATGCGAAAGGTTTTTCGACGAATTATCATAAGTTATTACAAGAAGTAAAATATAATACGACGATTAAGATCGATGATGGAAAGATCGAATTAGAAGTTATCGATAAAGAAGAGGATGCTTTAGTTTGTCGCATTATACAAGGTGGGATGATTAGTTCACATAAAACATTAAATGTTATAGATACAATGCTTGATATACCTTTTTTGAGTGAAAAGGATAAAGATGATCTAGCATATGCAAATGACCACAATATCGATTATGTTGCACTTTCGTTTGTGACGAGTGCTGAAGATGTGTTAGAAGTCAATGATATGTTGATTGACTTTGAAAATAACCATATGGGGATTATAGCGAAAGTAGAAGCACAACAGGCTTTAGATGAAATTGATGAGATTATTCGCGTGAGTGATGGGGTCATGATCGCTCGTGGAGATTTAGGAGTGTCAATTCCAATGGAACGTATTCCGGGAATACAAAAATCTATTATTAGCAAGTGTCATATTGCTGGAAAAATTAGCATTGTTGCAACGGAGATGTTATCATCAATGGAAAATTCTATGAGACCGACGAGAGCAGAAGTTTCCGATGTAGCAAATGCTGTTTTGGATGGCGTTGATGCAGTGATGTTATCTGGAGAAACGACGATTGGTATTTATCCAGTAGAGACATTGGGAATGATGGAAAAAATCATCGTCTCAGCAGAAGAAGATATCAGCTATTATGATCTACTCGACAAAGCGATGAGAACGGAAAAGCAGGATATTACAGGATCGATTGCCTATAGTGTGACAGAATGTGCAAACAGATTAAAATGTAAAGCGATTTTAGCTCCGACGATGAGTGGATATACTGCTAGAAAAATGAGTCGTTTTCGACCAAGTTGTCCAATTATAGCCATGAGCCCAGATCGAGACACAGTGAAATCACTCGCCTTATATTTCGGGGTACAGCCTGTATATATCAAGGACTTTAATAATTTTGATAAATTGATGGATATTTCTGTAAAGACAGCGAGACAATATGTCGATATGAATCCAGGAGATCGTATCATTATTACGGGTGGATATCCATTCCATCAAGTAAAACATACAAATTTTATGAAAATAGAACAAATTGAATCGTAAAAAGAAAAAAGGGGGGATAATATGTACCAATTGGGAGAACAGTTTCAATTACAACAAGCAGATGGAATTGCAAACAATAAAGCTGTTTTAAAGGGAACAAAATACCGTATTACTGTATTATCCGATATTTTAGTACGTTTGGAGTATAGTGAAAATGGTACATTTGAAGATAGACCAACAACATTTGCATGGAAACGTAATTTTCCATCGCCACAATATCAAGTAAAAGAATCGAGTACACATTTAGAAATTACAACGTCACACTTTAAATTAACTTATAAAAAGGAAGCACCATTTTTAGGAAGTGCAATGAATCCTACGTCTAATTTAAAAATTGAATTAGTTGGAACGGATAGAACTTGGTATTTCCATCATCCAGAAGTTCGTAATTTTGGTGCACCAGGAATGGGATTTGATTTAGAAACAAGTAAAAATAAATTTCGCAAAGGACTATTTTCACCAGATGGATTTGCTTCAGTAGATGACTCAAATAGTTTAGCAATCGATGCAGGGGGAGATTTGGTAGCGAGAAATCCTGAAACAGATCTCTATGTGTTTTTATACCACAATGATTTTGCGACTTGTTTAAAAGATTATTATCAATTAACAGGATCACCAGCACTCCTTCCAAGATATGCATTCGGAAACTGGTGGAGTCGTAATATCACTTATAACGATAAATCGTTAAAAGAATTGGTAGATACGTTTCGTGAAAAAGAGATTCCTCTTTCTGTATTAGTCTTAAATGAAGATTGGCACTTGAAAAAAGAAATTAAGAAAAAAGAGATTCATAGTGGGTTTACATTTAATAAGAATTTATTTGCAGCTCCATATAATATGATTCAATATTTACATTCAAAAGGAATCCGCTTGGGATTAAATGTCAATCCAGAACAAGGAATATTTGATACGGAAGAATACTATCAAAAAGCTCTTACTTATTTGCCAGCCGATGAACATGGTGTTATCCCATTTGATGTTTACAATCCAAAGTTTATCGATGTCTATCTGAAATTATTTGTCCATCCGCTCGATGCCCTTGGGGTTGACTTTTACTGGATTGATTATCAGAATAAGGAAGCATGGAATAAACTGTGGGTATTAGATCACTATCATTTTAACGATATGAAGAGAGATTACAAACGTCGTCCGATGATCTTAACGAGAAACCCACTTGTAGCAGCACATCGTTATCCTGTCTTATATTCTGGACAAACGATTGTAAGTTGGGAGACGTTAAAACAAATTCCGTTTTATAACTCTAGTGCTACCAATATAGGAGTGAACTATTGGAGTCATGATATCGGAGGATTCCACAAGGGAATTGAAGATAATGAGCTATATACGCGATTTGTACAGTTAGGAGCATTTAGTCCTATCTTGAAATTCGGAAGTGAAAAAGGAAAATATTATAAGAGAGAACCATGGAAATGGAGTGTTAAGACTTACGAAATTGTAAAAGATTACTTAGAGCTAAGACACCGTATGATTCCATATCTATACGCAGAAGGATATAAATATCACAAATATGGAATGCCATTATTGCAACCGATTTTTTATAAATACCCAGAAATGTATGACGACAACAACTATAGGAATGAATACTATTTAGGAACGGAATTATTTGTCTGTCCTATCATTTCTAAAAAAGACTACGATATGAATCGAGTTATACATAAATTCTATATGCCAGATGGAATTTGGTACGATTTCTTCACTGGTAAAAAATTTCCTGGAGGAAAAAATTACGTATCGTTCTTTAAAGATCAAGATTATCCAGTTTTTGCAAAAACCGGAGCAATCATTCCATTTGGAAATCAGGATGATCTAAATGATACAACGCCACCAAAGAATATGGAAATTCACATTTTCCCTGGAAAAGATAATCAGTACAATTTATATGAAGACGATGGAGTGAGTGATTTATATCGTAAAGGATATTATTTACTAACATCGATTGAGTATAATTATCTACCAAATAATTATACAGTTATTATTAGATCTGTCGAAGGGAAAAGTGGAATTATTCCAGAACGGCGAAATTATAAAATTCGATTCCGTAACACAAAACAGGCAAATGATGTTATCGTATATTTCAATGATCAGAAAATTCAATACAGTGCTTATGTAGAGGGGCCTGACTTCATTGTTGAAGTTGAAAATATTCCAACGATCGGTCAGCTTACTTTCAACTGCAAAGGAAACGATATCGAGATCGATGCGGTTCGATTGATCAACGAAGATATCGCAGAGATTATTAGCGATCTTCAGATCGAAACAGATATGAAGGAAAGAATTGATACGATCTTATTTGGAGATCTACCAATTAAGAAAAAGAGAATTGCAGTTAGAAAGTTAGGAAAGCATGGATTAGAAAAACGACACATCAAATTATTCTTGAAATTATTAGAATATGTAAGTGAAGTTTAGAAAAATGTAGTAGACACTGATTACTTAAGTAGTTGGTGTCTATTTACTTTTAATAGGAGGAGAGTAGGATGAACATTATTTTTTTAGATGTCGATGGTGTTTTGAATTCCATTGATCATGCGAAAAAAGTGTACGAAGAGACGCTGAGAGCACATTCTGGGTACGAGTATCCATTTGATCCAGAATGCTTAGAACGATTACAGAGACTAGTTGAAAAAACGGATGCTAGGATTGTAATTACATCGACTTGGAGAAAAACAGAAGAAGGAAAAAGAGTATTACAAAATATTTTAGAACAATATGATCTTGCGAATCGAGTCATTGGCTATACTCCAATTTTAAATACGAAAAGAGGAGAGGAAATCAAATCATTTTTAGAAACACTCAACGTAGAAGCTTCCTATATTATTTTGGATGACGATGATGACATGGAAGAATTAACACCATATCTTATTTTAACAAGTATGAAAACTGGATTAACGGAAGAAAAAATGACGGAAGGAATGCAAAAGTTAAAGAAGTTTTCTAAGCTGTAAAAATTGACAATGAGTTTATCATGAAATAAAATACATGAGGGAGGAAAAAATGAAATCAAAAAGATTATTTGCGATTGCTTTAGCGTTATCGACAACTATGATGGGATGCCAAGAGGAAAGTAGTAAAGAAGAAATTGTAGACTCAACAGAAAGATCTTCATATGTAACAGAAGGCGAAGTAGTAGAAGAAGGAGAAATCAAACAATTTGATGTTGGAAAGCATATGTTTTTTATTCGCTACGCTCCAGTAGACAGTTATAAAGATGTAGGTGGGTCTATAGAAATTCCTGAAGGGTATGAAGTATTTGATGTAGAAAATGTAGCAGAATTTAAAGGGATGACGGTTGCGTACGATGTATGGTATCAAAATACAGTTCCAGTAGAAGTGACGGCTGTTTATAATGAATCTATTCAAGGATACGATTATTCACAGTTTGGAACGCCAATCGAATTAGAAAAACAGAAAGTATATCAAAAATCGTAAGAAGCTTTTTCATAAAGGGTTGAAACTTACATAAATCTATATTATAATAATACTAGTTTTGAAAAACGAGGAAGAAGAGTAGTAGTTAAATTGGAATGCGTAGAGATGATGTGGCTGGTGAAAACATCACATATCCATTTGATGAACTCGCTTTGGAGTTGCCGTAAGGCCGTTTGAACGCGTTAAGTGAAAGAGATCATAAAGTATTATGGAATTAAGGTGGTACCGTGCTTTTAGCGCCCTTAAACATGATACTTTTTTATTTTAGGAGGGTTTATGGAAGAAGTCATTATATTTATTTTATTCTTTCTACTTGTATATGGCATGTATTATCTATTTGTGATATCTCGTAAGAAGAAGTTAAAACAGTACTATCAAAGTACAGAAGTACGCTATTTAGAGATGCGTTATCACATCGATTTAAAAGATGTTCCGATTCAGAAATTAGCGCGAACACTTGCATTTGCGAACGCATTTATCATCAGTTTAACTGCTTGGATTGCAAGTTTACTTCCAAATTTGATTTTACAACTTGTCGTAGGGTTTATCTTGTTGGTTTTATTTATCTTAATAGGATATCATTTTGTTGGAAAATATTATCAGAAAAAGTTAGGAACGAAGAAATAGGAGGATGAGAAAGATGTATGATTTTAAAAAGATAGAACAAAAATGGCAAACTTATTGGAAAGAACATAATACGTTCGAGGCAAAGAACGGAAGTGAAAAGAAAAAATATTATATCTTAGTGGAATTCCCATACCCATCAGGGGCAGGACTTCACGTAGGACACGTTCGTAGTTACACAGCTCTCGATGCACTCGCACGTAAAAGACGCATGGAAGGATATAATGTATTATTTCCAATGGGATGGGATGCATTTGGTGCACCTGCGGAACAATATGCGATCGCAAATCATATCCACCCAAAAGATGCAGTACAAGAAAATATTAAAACATTTAAAGGCCAGATTCAAACGATTGGAATTTCATTTGATTGGAATCGTGAGTTTGCAACGACCGATGCTGATTACTACAAATGGACTCAGTGGCAATTTTTGAAATTCTATGAACACGGACTTGCTTACAAAGCGAAAAAACCAATTAACTGGTGTCCAAAGTGTAAGACAGGCCTTTCGAATGAGGATTCTAGTGGCGGTGTTTGTGAACGTTGTGGAACACCTGTCGTACAAAAGGAAAAAGAACAATGGATGCTTCGCATGAGTGATTATGCAGAACAATTATTGGATGGATTAGATGATACGAAGTTCCAAGATCGTACGAAAATCGCACAACGTAATTGGATCGGAAAGAGTACAGGGGCAGAAGTAGAATTTAAAGTCGCAGATACAGGTGAAACTTTAACAGTATTTACAACTAGACCTGATACATTATATGGAGTTACTTTTATGGTTGTTGCTCCGGAACATCCGATGATTGAGACATTGAAAGATAGAATTCAAAATATGGATGAAGTACGTGCTTATCAAGATGAAGCTCGTCATAAAAGTGCATTCGAACGTACAGAACTTGTCAAAGATAAGACAGGTGTTTGTCTAGAAGGATTAAAAGCAATTAATCCATTAAACGATACGGAAATTCCAATCTATATTTCAGACTACGTTATGATGGGATATGGAACGGGAGCAATTATGGCAGTTCCAGCGCACGATGATCGCGACTATGCCTTTGCTCGTAAATTTGATATTCCAATTATCGAAGTCATCAAAGGAGGTAACATCGAAGAAGCTGCCTATACCGGAGATGGAGAAATGGTAAACTCTGGAATCTTAAATGGTATGACAAATAAAAAAGATTCTATTGCTAAGATGATTGAATATTTAGAAGAAAAGAAAATCGGACGTAAGAAAGTAAACTATAAATTGCAAGATTGGATTTTCTCTCGTCAACGTTTCTGGGGAGAACCGATTCCAATGATCTATTGTGAAGATTGTGGATGGGTGCCAGTGCCAGAAAAAGATTTACCTGTATTACTTCCAGATGTTGCAAATTATGAGCCAACAGACAATGGAGAAAGTCCGCTTGCTGCGATTACAGACTGGGTAAATACACCTTGTCCACATTGTGGTAAGATGGCGAGAAGAGAAACTGATACGATGCCAAACTGGGCTGGTTCAAGTTGGTATTGGCTTCGCTATATGGATGCTCACAATGATAAAGAGTTCGTATCTATGGATGCGATGAAATATTGGGGAAAAGTAGATTGGTATAACGGTGGAATGGAACATGCAACGAGACACTTATTATATGCTCGTTTCTGGAATCAATTCTTATACAATATCGGACTTGTTCCAAATAAAGAACCATTCGAAATTCGTACTTCTCACGGGATGATCTTGGGAGATAACGGAGAAAAGATGAGTAAATCAAAAGGTAACGTTGTCAATCCAAATGAGATCGTTGAAAATTACGGTGCGGATGCGCTTCGTACTTACGAGATGTTCATTGGTGATTACGAGAAAGAAGCTGCTTGGAGTACAAATGGATTAAAAGGATGTAAACGTTTCTTAGACCGTGTATGGAAATTACAAGATTGTCTTAATGATAAAGATGGTTATACGGATGAAGTATTGATCAATCAAACGATTCGTAAAGTGACAAATGATTTAGAGACGATGAAGTATAATACAGCTGTATCTGCTTTGATGATCTTAGTGAATCGTTTAGAAGAAGCAAAGACAATTACGAGAAATGATTTACGTACATTGATTCACTTGTTAAATCCAATCGCTCCACATATTACAGAAGAGATGAATGAGTTATGTGAGTTAGGTACTCCATTATGCGAAAGCGCTTGGCCAACTTACGACGAATCTAAATGTGAATCTGAAACATTTACGATGGTTGTACAAGTGAATGGAAAAGTACGTGGAAAGATCGAAACAGGATCTGACACGACGAAGGAAGAGATGGAACAACTTGCTCGTGAAATCGACAATGTAAAAGCACATATCGAAGGAAAAGAAATCGTAAAAACGATTGTTGTTCCTAAGAAACTTGTCAATATAGTTGTAAAGTAAGCAATTCATTTGCTTACTTTTTTGTTGTGAAAAAATTGTCAAAAGAGAAATAGTAGGGTATAATGTGATTATGTTCATGTAGCTCAGCCGGATAGAGTGCTTCCCTCCGAAGGAAGAGGTCGTGGGTTCGACTCCCGCCATGAACACCACGGGTGATTAGCTCAGTTGGTTAGAGCGCTTGCTTGACGTGCAAGAGGTCATAGGTTCGAGTCCTATATCTCCCACCACTTTAGAAATTAGTCGAACGAATCGACTTGAAATATATGAAAGGTTAATTTTGGTTAACCTTTTTTATATGTTTAAAAGAAAACAATGGTTATATGAATAATAAAAAATAGTTAGAGAAGAAAATAAACTATACAATAAGATTTTTATGAATATGAAATGTTTGGCAATATGACAATTTCTGATAGTATCATGTAGATGATATAATTATATAAAATTAATTATCAATTTTTGTTTTTTCATACATTTTAAGTTTTTATTGGAATATAGAATATATTTATATAATGTGCTATAATTTAATAAAGATATGAGGTGTTTTAATTGGAAAAAATAGTTTATTTAATAAGACATTCTGGTCCATTTATTGAGTATGATAATCAAGAAAATATGTCATGGTATGAATTTAATAAAAATATGATTCTATCTGTTAAGGGAGAAGAAAATGCTAAAACATTGTGTAAAATAGATGAATTGAAAGGTATAAAAAATATATATTCCAGTAATTCTGCTAGGGCAATAGGCACGGCTAAATATATTGCAGAGATGAACAATGTTAAAATCAAAATAGATAATAGAATTAATGAAAGAGAGTTTGGGATAGAATATTTATCTGATTTGCCCAAAGATTTTACTGAACACTCGTTTATAGATAAAAACTTTAAAATTAAATATGGTGAGTCTCTCAACGATATGGACAATAGATTCAATGAATTTATCAGCGACATTTTAAGCAAAAATAATAAGTCAATAATTGTTATTCATGGCATAATGCTTTTGTCTTATTTGCAAAACAATTGTGATTTTAAATTCGAAAACGGAAAAGTATTTGTAACTTACAGAAATAATATGATTGTTTACGAGAAACCAAAAAATCCAAGTGTATATAAGATCACCTATAATGAAAATAATGATATCATTAATATAGAAAGTCTAGTTGGAGGTCAAAATGGAGAATAAGCTTAGTGTCCTATATAGAGGAATAAAAGTTGACTATAATAGTTTACAAAATTTTAAATTTTCTGGTATTGATTTAAAAGTTAATTATGCTCCTATTATTGATCAGTATGGTAGAAAGACTGTTACTTATGGAAAATGGAGTTTACATGTCTGATAATTTGCATATGGTAACATCAGCATACGGAGATTTACATCATGATGGATTGCCAATATATAATAATTTATCAATTTATAATGAACGAATAATGATTCCCTCTGTTGCAGTAATATATCAAATTAGTACCGAAGGACTAGATGTAAGAAAGCCTTTTATTTCAGAACAATTAAAGGGGCACTATAATAATGGATTTCAAGGTGACGAATGGATAACAGATATTGTTCCTGCTGATAATCATACATTATATTGAGTTAGAATTGGTGCGGATATTTTACATGATGCAGAGAATATTGATTTATCAAAAACAGATGATATTTCAGAACAAGTAAAACAAAAATTAGAAATGCGTAAATATAGACTAGAAACATTTGCTAATGCTATGGAAAGAATGCCGCCAATGAAAAGAAATGCTATTGGTAGAGATGAATTAAATATTTTAAAATCTATTTATGGCAAAAATGGTTTAAAGTATATTAATGAAGATAGTTTAATTACAAGCAATGTAGATGGTATGTTAAGATATTTAGTGGCAAAGACATTTAAACAAAATGAATCAGATATAGATTTTCAAACAATAAGATATATAAATGGTTTAAAAGGACAAGCAATAAATATTGATTCAATTATTGAAATTTTAGAAAATGATAAAATAAAAAATATGCAAGATAAAGTTGCATTTGAAGAAAGAAAAAAGCAAGAAGGAGTTCCTTATGTAACAAGTAAGTTTGATAAGCAAGAAAAAAGATTAGATGGTCTTATGTCTATGCTACTTCTTCGTCGAAAGAAAGATAATCAACATAAACAAGAACAGACACAAGTAAATACTTCTATTAATGAAAATAACACGAGAGAAGATCAAGAATGGGAAATGATTAAAGAAAAATATGATTATGATGAATTAGAATCAGAAAGACAGCAAATTGTAGAACAACAATTTCGTGAAGTGATTTATAAAAGAAGAATGAGTGAAATTGGTATTGATGATATAACAGAAGAAACTGAAATGACTGAAAATGTTGAACATTCTGGAAAAAGAATGATGTAGTTTATAATCACAAGATATTATTGCTGACAACTGGAATAATTTAATAGAAAGATTAAAAGAAATGTAACAAATTCAGAAAATGATGTTATAATTTAGTTAGTGATTGATTCTCAATTACCTTTGGTAAAAGTTGTAGATAACTTCCTCAACGGCACCATAGGGAAATTAGTCGAACTAATCGACTTAAATATATGAAAGGTTAATTTCGGTTAACCTTTTTTATATGCTTGAAAGGAGTTGATTAGTTATGCAGATAATAAAGGAAAAATTAGAAATTGATGAGGTATTAGAAAAACGGATTAAAAACATACTTAAATTTCTCAATATTAAGTCTAAAATTATTAAAGGCAATATTATTCACATTCCTAAAACTAACATTGCTTATATTGAACCACATAGGTTAGAAATAAACGAGATAACATATCTTTTCTTTAATGAATGTGAGAATATTTATATTAATACATTA
>artificially_reared_2__coassemble_244_pt1 | contig 33529 bp, 37 predicted proteins | sample artificially_reared_2__metabat2_low_PE_043 | metagenome-assembled genome bin artificially_reared_2
AAGTTATCATTGTTTTAAAAAAAGAAATTGAAGATGAGAAAATAAGACAGACGATAGAAAATCTTGGCTACTCAGTTGAGAGTATTGATCTTTTGTAGATAAGAATGACTCGTTCTTTGCATTGAAAAAGAATGTGATCAGTGTTAGAATGAATTTGGAGAGTGAAATATCAAGTACAAAATTTACTTCGATGATGTACATTCTAGAGTAAATAGTGATCGCGGGTGATGATATGTCAGATAAGAAACGAAAAATAAAAGAGCCTAAATTAACACATTTAGAAGAAAAGTCGTTAGAGGAATGTTGTCAACACGGTGAGTTAGAATATGGAATTTTTAAAGAGGCTTTGATTGATTCATCCATAAAAATCGGAGAGTTTACAATTGATAGCTGTATATTTCAAAATATAAATTTTACAAATATTTTATTAGAGAATGTCGATATGGTTGATGTTATATTTGAAAACTGTGATCTTTCTAATCAACATTTTGATAAAAAGTTGTTAAGTCGAGTGATTTTTAAGAATTGTAGGTTGACCGGAACTACATTTTGTGATGCGTCGTTACGGGATATTCAGTTTATCAAGTGTAATTGTAGGTATCTTAATTTATCGGGAGCTAAAGTCCATCAAATGTTAATTGACGAAAGTGGATTTGAAGAAAGTACTTTTTTAGAGACGACATTAAAAGAGATTGAATTGAATAATGTAAATTTTGAAAGATCAGAATTTATTCATACATCATTAACAGATATTGATTTTTCTACATGTGATATATGCGGAACTCAATTTGATTCTTTTTCTCTAAAGGGAATGGTAATTGATCCTTTTCAAGCACAATATATCGTCGGAGCATTAGGTGTCAACTTAAAAGATTAACATGTCAATTAAGTTGTCAAATTATAATACTATTATTGTAAAGTTATTATGGTTCGTTGACTTTGCTATAGGATGTCAGTAATATTAAAAGTATAAGGGGGTAGATCGCATGTTATGTGAAAAATGTGGAACAGTCATTCCTGCCGGTTCAGAGACTTGTCCAAATTGTGGCACGCCTGCGCCTAAAACGATAGATCAAACTCCCATTCCTGATTTTTCAGAGATGATATCTCCTGTTTCAGAAGTAGTACCTCAGGAAGAAGTAATAAATGTTTCAGAGACCCCTGAAGTTCTAAATCATGGAACAATGGTGCAAGGAGAAATTCCTCCAACGATATCATCTACTGATATGGGCCAGGAAGTTGCCCAAGTAGAGGAAGTGATTCCAACAGAAACGAGTACCGTAGAGGAGATACAACCTGTTCCTGAAGTAACTTCAGAATCTTCTTCAGAAGAGGTAGTACCGGAAGCAAATGGACCAATGATGCAAGGAGGGATTCCTCTTGCAACCAGTGCGGTCGTAGAACCAGCGCCAGTCATGGAACAACCAGTTGACGAGTTAGAGATGAATGTGGCATTACAAGAAAATAATACAACATGGACAGATGAGGAGGATCCTGAAGAGAAAAAAGTAGTTCATATGCCAACAGAACCACAACCGGTTGTAAAAGCGCAAGAACCATCAATACCGATGGAAAAACCTGACTTATTAAGAGGAATGAATGAGCCGACACCACAAGAATATGCGGAGTTAGAAAAGAAACGTGTGGCACGTGAAAAGACAAATCGTATGGTACAAATGATCAATAAGATTGCTTTATTACTCGTTGGAATTGTGATTGTTGGTGTCGTAGGCTTCTTTGGATATCGATACTTTTTCGTTTCAAAAGACACGACACAACCTTATTCCTATGATGCGTATACTTTTCAGATTGATCAAAATTATGAAGTGACAGAGCAAGAGACTGGATTTGTAATCGAAGCAAAGGATCAAAGTGCGAGTATGAGTGTTCAGGTGTTACCGGATTCTTATATAGCGTTTGAAAATGGTTATCTATCTAACCAAGAGGCATTTATCAATCAGATGAAGTTGCAATATGGTGTGGATGCGGTAAAACGAGTAGAGCAGAAAAATATAGAAGGACAGTCTTTTATTACGATTACACGTACGACAGAGACGGATAGTTCATACATTATATATACAACGACACCAGATGATAAAATTATACTAGCAACATATGCACCACAAGATCAAATTTTAAATCAATCACAGGCAGATCAGATGTCTAGAAATTTATTATATATTACGCAGAATGAAAAATAGGGCAAGCTCTATTTTTCTTTTTTTATTAGTTGACATAGAATGTATAAAATTAGTATGATATAGTTAGTGAGGAGAGGTTAGGATGAAGTGTAAGAAATGTGGTCATGACATCCAAGAAGGTGCAACGTTTTGTATTCAGTGTGGAGAGAAGATAATGGAGGCGGAAACAGAGAGACAATCAGTTGTTGATATGCAACAACCAAAGGAAAGAAATACGACAGTATGGCAGAAATATGATGTATTTATCGTACTTGCTATTGTACTTGTCGTGTCAGCTATTTTGCTATTTCCTTTATTAAAGAATTTTAATAAAGGGTTTGTTTATTCGCTAGACGGTTATGGGATTCCAATCGCAAATGGATATACTTACAATGATAGTGAGGAAGGCAGTTTAGCAATTTTAAATGACACAGAAGATGCAGCTCTTTACATACAAGTGCTATCTGGAAGTGCGTTTAGTACGTTTTATCAAACGATGAGGCAAGATTCAGATTTGGTATTGTCCCTTGTATCTGAAACGTATTCAGATTATGAAGTTACTGATATCGCATACCCAGAAATAGCAAATGTACAAACGTTAAGATTATGTATACGTACTATAGATGGACAACAAGGATATATTACTTATTATCCTGCTGATGATGATCAATTAATTATGGCAGTCTATGTCCAGGAAGATGGAACTTTAAATGATCAGAAATTCGAAGATATGATGGAGACTGTAATCGATGTAGATAAAAGCAAGTAATTGCTTTTTTTCTTGGAATTGAGATTCAAGTGATGATATAATAACCACAGGTGATAGTATGAAAAGAATTCTGATTGTAGAAGATGATGTAAAATTGCGAGAAGAGTTAAAAGTATTATTAGATCATCATGGCTATGAAGCAACGATTCAAACGGATATGGAACATATCTTGGAATCGATTGTGAATGGAGCTTACGATCTTGTTTTACTCGATATCAACTTACCTCATACCAGTGGGGTGACACTTTTAAAGGACTTGCGTAAGACTTCTGATATTCCTGTTATTATGGTTACAAGCCAAAATACGGAAATTGATGAAGTCGTAAGTATGAGTTACGGTGCAGATGATTATATTACAAAACCATATCATCCTACGTTGTTACTTTTACATATAGAAGCGTTACTTAAACGAATTGATCATGTAAGCAGCGTCTTTTCTTATCGGAATATTCAAGTAATTCCAGAAAAGGGTGTTATTAAGACTTCATTGATGGAACTTCCTTTATCTAAAAATGAAATGCAAATATTCTGTTATCTTTTGAAACACCAAGGTAAAATTGTAAGTCGAGAAGATATCATGAATTATCTATGGGATACTGATCTTTTTATCGATGACAACACACTTACTGTAAATATTAGTAGATTGCGAAACAGACTTCGTGAAGTGGGGCTTGAAGACGTGATTGAGACGAGAAAAGGACAGGGATATTTATTAAAATGAATTTAAAAGATTATTTGAAAGACCATAGCATTTCTATATTGATATATTTGATATTTAACTTGATGATTATCTTTTTTCTCATTGTATTAAAGATAAATACTGCTTTTCTTATGATGATTATTTTTTTCATTATCACGATGGGGATTCTCTTGCTTTTATATGGATATCAAAGAAAAAAGATGTTTTATCAAACTTATCTTCAACGATTAAGCGATCTCGATCAAAAATATTTGATTACGGAATTACTTCCGACAGCAAATTTTTTAGAAGGAAAAATATTAACGGAAAGCCTGTATGAGATTGATAAATCGATGATGGAAAGAATTCGATTGTTTGAATCACAATTAAATGATTTTAAGGATTATATTGAATTGTGGATTCACGAAGTAAAGTTACCAATTTCTAGTCTTCGTTTAATGCTTCATAATTATCCGACAAATGAAAATTCGAAATTGTTAGAGCAAATAAGACGCATGGAAAGGGATGTAGAACAAGTACTTTACTACGTGAGAAGTGAGAATGCACAACAGGATTACTTTATGAAAGAGGTATCTTTAAAAAAGATTGTATCTTCTGTCGTGAAGAAGAATAAGGAAGATTTTATCGCTCATCATGTAAAGGTAGAGTTAGAAGATTTGGATGTACCTGTTATGACGGATGCTAAATGGTTAGAATTTATGATCAACCAGATTATCAGTAATAGTTTAAAATACCGTCGTGATCCTGCGGTAATTCAAATTATCGGAGTTCAAAAGGCAAACACAGTATCTCTTGTCATTAAAGATAATGGGATTGGAATTCCACCTCAAGATATCGATCGGGTATTTGAAAAGTCTTTTACGGGACAGAATGGAAGAGAAAAATCGACGTCTACCGGAATGGGATTATACATCGTTAAAAATATGTGCCATTCATTAGGACATCAAATTCAAATTGAATCTGAGTATGGAAATTCTACGACAGTTACGATTACATTTGGGAAGTATTCGTTTTATGACGAAGTGATATCTTCATAGCAAAGCCTTACAAATTTGTAAGGTTTTGTTAGTTCTATCGATGGAATCTTAATACAAAGTAGTATATGATGGTTGTGAAAGGAGCAAAATATGGCAAATGTTTTAAAAATTGATCAAATTGAAAAATATTATGGAAATAAAAGTAATCTGACAAAGGCGATCGATGGAATTTCATTCGAAGTTGGAAAAGGTGAATTCGTCGCTATTATGGGTGCGAGTGGAAGTGGAAAAACAACATTATTAAATTGTATTTCTACAATCGATAAAGTAACGAGTGGACATATCTATGTGGATGGAGAAGATGTTACAAAATTGAAGGGAAATCAATTAAACCGTTTTCGTAGGGAAGAACTCGGATTTATCTTTCAAGATTTTAATTTGCTTGATACATTAACTGCTTATGAGAATATTGCTCTAGCACTTTCGATTCAAAATGTAAAACCAAACGAGATCGAAATGCGAATCGAAGAAATATCTCGGAGACTCAATATTAAAGATGTACTAAAGAAGTATCCTTATCAGATGTCAGGAGGACAAAAACAGCGTGTCGCATCGGCGCGAGCAATTATTACAAATCCAAAGTTGGTTTTGGCGGACGAACCTACTGGTGCGTTAGATTCAAAGTCTGCGAAAATGTTACTCGAGAGTTTTGAATATTTAAATGAATCATTAAAGGCAACGATATTGATGGTAACTCACGATGCTTTTACAGCTAGTTACGCAAGTCGTGTGATCTTTATCAAAGATGGAAAGCTATTTCATGAACTTAGAAAAGGGAATCAATCTCGAAAAGAATTTTTCGATCAAATTATCGATGTCGTGACAATGCTCGGAGGAGATATGAGCGATGTTATTTAAACTTTCATTAAAAAATATAACTAAAAGTGTGAAAGATTATGCGATTTATTTCTTTACGTTGATTTTAGGTGTCGCTATTTTCTATTTATTTAACTCTCTCGATAGTCAGACGGCGATGTTGAATGTTTCCAATTCAACACATCAACTGATTACATTAATGAATCAAATGTTGTCCGGAGTTAGTGTATTCGTTTCTTTTGTTCTTGGATTTTTAATTATCTATGCAAGTCGCTTTCTGATGAAACGACGCAACAAAGAATTTGGAATATATATGACTCTCGGAATGGGGAAGGGAAAGATATCGAGAATCTTACTTTTCGAAACGTTGATGATTGGTATCATATCTCTATTTGTTGGACTTGGAATTGGTATTGTCTTATCGCAGGGAATGTCAGTTTTTGTAGCTAGTATGTTTGAAGCAGACATGTCCAAGTTTACATTTGTCTTCTCAGCGAGTGCACTTGGTAAGACAATTGTCTATTTCGGCATTATGTATGTTATTGTAATGCTTTTAAATACAGTACAAATTGGTCGATGCAAATTGATCGATCTTTTACAGGCAAACAAGAAAACAGAGAAAGTAAAAATTAAAAATCCATACCTTTGTATGATTGTGTTTATTGTTGCATGTTGTATGTTAGGTTATGCTTATTATTGTGTAACAGCAGGCGTCAATAATTTAATCGACACAAGCGATGTATTATTCCCAATCGCATTAGGAATTATTTGTACGTTTTTAATTTTCTGGTCACTTTCTGGATTAGTCCTTCGCATGATTATGTCTTGGAAAAAAGTATATTATAAAGGGCTTAATAGTTTCATATTACGTCAGATCAATAGTAAGATTAATACGACTGTTTGTTCTATGTCTGTTATTTGTCTGATGTTGTTTTTAACGATCTGTATTCTATCTAGTGCGTTATCTATGAAAAACGCAATGTCTGCAAATCTTACAGAATTAGCACCGATCGATGTAGAATTTAGTAAACGTCTCGATGAAGTTACGACAGATTTTCCTGTGGAAAAAGCAAATGGATACCAGGCATCGATTGAGGAAAACTTAGCATCTTTAGGGTTTTCCACAGGAAAACGATTGAAAGATACTGTTCATTTCTATACTTATACACAGGAAAACTTAACATTTGGCGCTACTTTAGGGGATTATAAAGAACAAGTGTTGAAAGAATATCCAAGTTTGATGGTAGACGTATTAGAGCAAGTGGTAAGAATCAGTGATTATAATAAATTAGCAAGATTATATGGAACAGACACTTATGAACTTGCAGATGATGAATATATGATTATTGCTGATTTTGATAGCATGGTAGCGATTCGAAATGAAGCATTTGAATATGTGGATACATTACAGATTGGCGGAAAAGAATATCATGTGAAATATCACGAATGTAAGCCAGGATTTATCGGAATGAGTGCGAATCATATCAATACGGGAATTATCTTAGTTCCTGATCAAGCAGTAGAGACGTTATCAAAAGTAACAGAACAATTGTCTGCAAATTATAATGCGGATACCGATGAGGGAAAACAGGCGATTGAAAATGAGATCGTGGCATTTGAAGATAATCCAATTGTTTATAATACGAATTTAGATGCCGTTACGAAGATCAGTATCTACGAAGCGAGTATTGGACTAGGAGCGATTGTGACATTTATTGGGCTTTACTTAGGAATTATCTTTTTGATTTCATCTGCTGCGATATTAGCATTAAAGGAACTATCGGAATCTTCAGATAATCAAGAACGTTATGGAATGCTTAGAAAATTAGGAGTCGATGACAAAATGATCAATCGTGCACTCTTTATTCAAATTGCTATTTTCTTCTTATTCCCACTGATATTAGCAATCATTCATTCTTGTTTTGGACTTCAAACTGCAAGCTATATTTTAGAGACATTCGGTCATGAAAAATTACTTCTATCGATAGTAATGACGGCTATTTTCTTAATCTTTATATATGGTGGATATTTTGTGATTACTTATCTATGTTCGAAACGAATTATCAAAGAAAGATAAAGATGTGATTCCACATCTTTTTCTCATTGCTTGGTTTTTCATTTTGTGGTATATTATGTATAACATGTGAGGGAAAAATATGCTAAAAAAAACAATCAAGGGGGTTGTGTTAGCACTGATACTATTTGTTATTACATTAGGGTTGTATACAAATCACATGAAATCACAAGATCCTGATTGGAATCTTCAAGTAGGAGACTATAAGTTGATGGAAGTCACCTACGATGGCTTTGGGAATCAAGTGAAAATTGGCGATATGATGCTTGTGCATGAGAAAGATGCCTACGATATTAGCGAGATTATCATGTATCAAAATGGAACTCATCAGGATGTCGCTCGTATTGTCGATACGACGAAATATGGTGTTGTTCCAAGGAAAGAAACGAGTTTTATCAATGAAAATTTCGTACCACATGGCGATATTATAGGATCATTAGACCTATGTATTCGTGGTGGGATGAAATGGTGGAGTATATTGACTCATCCATTGACAGTAGGTCTTTTAGCAACTGCTGTATTTGCATATTTTTTGCATAAGACATCGATAAGATATACGATATAAAGGGGGAAGACATGAAAGCAATAAAAATAATAATAGGGGTATTTGTTGGTATTATTATCTTTTTAGGATTGTTCTTTAATTTTAAAAAATTGAACGATGCAGAAGAAATACCTAAATTATCTGGTTTTACTATGATGGAAATCGGAGTTGACGGTATGAGTACCAAGGCGAAAATGGGAGATTTTGTCGTTTTACAAGAAGTTGAAACTTATGAGGTTGACGATGTTGTCGTCTATAAAAATGGCCTTTTTATAGATACTGGAAAGGTAACAGGAGTAACTGATCAAAATGTGACAGTCGTCAAAGATAATGGAATGGGAGCAACGACAATTAATTCTAATATTATCGTTGGAAAAGTCGTTTTGAACATTTCTGGGTTTGGTAAGGTTTGGAATTTTCTCATCAATCCAATCGTCACGGGATTACTCATTGTAGCTGCCTTAGGATATACCGTTCAAAAGCTTGTATCACAATAGAAAGTCAAATTTTAATTTTTGACTTTTTTTGTTATAATAATATTACTATAAGGCGATATAACTCAGGGAAGGAAGTTTTAGTATGAAAATTGGAGTATGTGATTCAGGATTGGGAGGCTTGACTGTTTTAAGACAGCTTGTAAAACGATATCCTAATCATGATTATTTATATTATGGAGATACCAAACATCTTCCATATGGTGAGAAAACAAAGTCTCAACTGATGGAATATGCATCAGGAATGATTGATTATTTTAAGAGACAAGATGTTGGTCTTATCGTTATTGCTTGTGGAACGATCAGCACAAATATATATGAAGAATTAAGACAAAAGTATTCTATTCCGATGATTGACATTATTTCTCCAACCATTGATTATTTGAAGGAAAAGAATTTCTCTTCTATCGGAGTACTCGCAACGCCAATGACGATTCACAGTCATGTTTTTGATGATGCTTTATGTCATAATACGACGACGGTCGCTTGTCCAAAATTTGTTCCTCTTATCGAAAATGGAGAAATGGATTCTCCGGAATGTAAGGATGCAATCAGTCTATATTTAAGGCCGATGATAGAAAGTAAAGTGGAACATATCGTGTTAGGATGTACACATTATCCAATTTTAGTAGACAATATGGAGAACGAGTATCCTTGTGACTATATCGATATGGGAGATATTTTAGCAACCTATCTCAAATTGGGGAAAAATACGTCTGAGACTGGATCTGTCGAATTATATTTTTCTCAAGTGACACCGATATTAGAAAAGATGATTGATCTGGTATTTCCTTTTCCATATCACATGAACAAGGAGGAGTAAAATGAAGTTAGTTTCTTGGAATGTCGCAGGAATTCGAGCATGTTTAAAAAAAGGATTGAAAGAATTTTTCGAGGAAGTTGGTGCCGATATTTTTTGCATGCAAGAGTCAAAAGCGACAGAAGACCAATTCGACTTTTTACCAGAAGGGTATGAAAGATTTTTATATCCTGCTGTTAGAAAAGGATACTCTGGAACAGTGATTTATGCAAAGAGAAAGCCAGTATCTGTCTCTTATGGTGGATTAGATCCAGAATACGATGATGAAGGAAGAATGATTACGCTAGAATACGAGGATTTTTACCTGGTGAATATCTATGTTCCAAATGTGAAACGAGGTTTAGAGCGAATGGAATCACGCATGCGTTTCGAAGATTTGTTTCGCTCGTACCTGAAGCGTTTAGATCAGGAAAAACCAGTAGTGATATGTGGAGATTTTAATGTGGCTCACGAAGAGATCGATATTCGCAATGCAAAACAAAATATTGGGAATGCAGGATTTACTTACGAAGAAAGAGGTAAGTTTGACGAGCTTTTACAAGCCGGCTTTATCGATACATTTCGCTTTCTTTATCCTGATAAGAAAGATGCATATTCTTGGTGGAGTTATCGAAAAGGAGTTCGTGAGAAAAATATAGGTTGGCGAATCGATTACTTTTTAGTGTCATCTAGATTGAGAACCAACATAAAAGATGCACTCATTTATTCCGATGTACTCGGTAGTGATCATTGCCCGATCGGATTAGAAATAGAGGTGACGAAGGATGCCGGAACTACCAGAAGTTGAAACTGTTAAAAATATATTAAAAACAAAAGTATTGGGAAAAGAGATAACGGATGTTATCGTTTCATATCCAAATATTATAGTGCATCCATCGGTAATAGAATTCCAAAAGAAAATTAAATCGCAGATGATCTGCGATATACAAAGAAGAGGGAAATGGCTTTTATTTATTTTAAATGATGATGTTTTATTGAGTCACTTGCGAATGGAAGGAAAATATAATTTAAAAAATAAAAATGAGCCACGTACAAAGCATGAGCACGTATCATTTCTCTTTTCCGATGGTACGGAATTGAGATATCACGATACGAGAAAGTTTGGTAGAATGTACTTGTATTCAAAGGATGAAGTAATGCATGTGGAACCACTTTTATCACTTGGATTAGAGCCTTGGGATGAGAATTTGACAGAATCGTATTTGAAGGAAAAATTAAGTAAAAAGGCAATTCCGATTAAAACAGCTCTTTTAGATCAGACGATTATTAGTGGAATAGGAAATATTTACGACGATGAAATTTTATTTTTATCTCATATTCATCCCAAAACAAAAAGCAACGCTCTATCGAAGAAGCAGTTGCATACTATCATTGAAATGACGAGATTCGTACTTCAAAAAGCAATAGAGCAGGGAGGAACGACAATTCGAAGTTTCGAAGCGAGTGAAGGGGTTCACGGTAGATTTCAACATGAATTATCAATTCACGGACAGAGTGAATGTCCTATTTGTCACAAGCCTGTCGTAAAAGAATTTATCGGTGGACGTGGTACGTATTATTGCAAGTATTGTCAGAAGAAAACTTATAAGTAGAAGGCATCAATTTGGGTGTCTTCTACTGTTTTATTTTTTTTAATTTTTTTCATTTGCCGGAGTGTTTCTGTTAGTTTATCAATATTATCAGATGCGAAATAGATGTCAGAAAGAGAGACGATTCCAACAATTTTTTCTTCTCTTGTCACAAGTAATCTTTTGACTTGATGTTTCGACATTAACGACAATGCATCTTCTAAAGAATCTTCTTCTTTTATTGTGATAAGTGGAGTGGATAAATACGAGTGAATTTTTCCCGATGCGTCTTGATTTGCAATCATGCGTACGATGATATCTCGATCTGTACATACGCCAATGCACTGATTGTTTTGGATAATAGGTAGGAATCCAATATCGTATTGTTTCATTTTTTGAGCGATTGTTTGGACGGTATCGCTATCTCTTGCGTAAATCATATGTGTTGTCATAATATTTTTGATTTTCATAATCTCCTCTTTTCTATTGATAGGATGTGTCAAAAAATAAGGAGTATGCGCATAAGATATGGTATGAGAAGGAAAGTTCACTTACGAAAGAAACACGTTTTATACCATAAAAAAGAGTTTCAATGGACGAGGCGAAAGTTCGTATTTTTTTTGATTGGAACATTTATTTTGTGTGTGATTCTCATCTTCATTTGGATTCAACATACAGTAAATCCGATTTTACTACGTTATGGAGAAAGTGAGATTCAAAAAATTTCCAAAGCAATAATGAATGCTTCTGTGAATCAGCAAGTAACGGAAAATTTAGATGTCGATGAACTATTTATTATATCTAAAAATAACGATGGAGAGATAAACACGATTGATTTTGACCCTGTCATTGTCAATCGAGTGTTATCGATGATAACGGCGAATGTTCAAACGAATTTAAAGTTATTAGAAGATGGAAAAATAGATGAGATGGTTGTCGGGGATGTATTGTCTAACTACGATCAGGAAAAATTGAGAGAAGGGGTTGTTTATCAAATTCCAAGTGGGGTCGTGTTTGGAAATAGTTTGCTTGCCAATCTAGGCCCTAAAATTCCAGTTCGACTTAATTTATATGGAGATATTAGTAGTGAAATCCAAACGACGATTACAAACTATGGAATTAACAATGCGATGCTAGAAGCAAGTGTAGTAATGACGTTAGAAGAGCGCGTTATTTTGCCGTTTGTGTCGAAACAAATTAAAATTGAATCTCGTATTCCAATTGCGATGAAGTTGATTCGTGGAAATATTCCAGAATATTATTTTAATGGAATTGATAATAACTCACCATCAATTACGGTTCCAAACAATTGATTCTTCTTCTGATTTATCATATAATAAATATGTAGATTGGAGTATTACGATGAAACAATATCAATTTGGAACAGAAAAATATACTTTATTGGAAAATTATAAAGATGGATTTGATAAGGAAGCAGTAGAGCATTTATATACAGATTATTTTGAACCATACGATTATATTTTAGGAGACTGGTCTTATGGGAAACTTCGTTTAAAGGGGTTTTATCGTAGTTCAAATGCCAAGAAAAAAGCAGTGAATGACTTTTCTAAAAAGGAACAGTATATAAAAGAAAATTGTGCTTACGATTGTAAATATTTTGTATTGGAAAAAAAAGGTTTGGAATAGAACCTTTTTTCTTATGAAAAAAGATAGAAAAGAAAAGAAAAAGATGTTATAATGTTATATGATTGGAGGATACATTAGTGGAACTATATGAACTTAATAATGCTTACACTGATGGTTCAAATCGAATTTTAGATCTATGGAGGTCTCTTTGAACCAGATCAATGTGAAAATAGAATTAGAGAATTGGACGCGTTGATTGCAACTCCTAATTTTTGGGATGATACAAAAAAAAGTGCAACTGTCGTACATGAACGAAATCAATTAAAGCAAAAATTGGATCGAGTATCAAGTTTAAAAAAGAAAATAGAAGACAATGTACAATTGCTCGATACATTGAAGGAGCAACCCGACTTAGAAATTCAAGACTTATTAACGTCAGAGATGCAAGAAATCGAAGAGGAACTTTCCGATTTAGAACTATTGTTATTATTAAACGGAGAATTTGATTCTAATGGTGCCTTATTAGAAATTCATCCAGGAGCTGGAGGAACTGAGGCTTGCGATTGGGCGAATATGTTATATCGTATGTACTTAAGATGGTGTGAACAACATCACTATCAAGTTGAAGTTTTAGAAGAACAACCTGGAGAAGAAGCTGGAATGAAAAGTGTGACATTGATGGTAAAAGGGGAGTACGTTTACGGATATTTAAAATGTGAAAAAGGCGTACATCGTTTGGTTCGTATTTCGCCATTTGATTCAGGAGCACGTAGACATACGTCATTTGCATCTGTCGATGTGACACCATTGTTTGATCATCAAGCAATCGAATTAGATATCAAAGATAGTGACTTGAAAATCGATGTGTATCGTTCGAGTGGTGCGGGAGGACAACATGTCAATACGACGGATAGCGCTGTAAGAATTACACACTTACCAACGAAGATCGTCGTCACTTGTCAAAATGAACGAAGTCAAATTCAAAATAGAGAAAAAGCGATGGAAATTTTAATAAATAAATTATATCAATTAGAAGTCGAAAAAAGAGATGAGCATCTACGTAAGTTAAAAGGTGATATCGTAGATATCAATTTTGGTTCGCAGATTCGAAGTTATGTGATGCATCCATATTCACTTGTAAAAGATCATAGAACGAATGCGGAAACTTCGAATGTAGAAAAGGTATTGGATGGAGATATTGATTTATTTATCAATGCAATGTTAAAGAAAGGAAGTTTATAATGTGGTTTAAAAAGAAAAAGGAAGCACAAGAAATTAATATTATTCAGTCGATCTATAAAAAAGATCGTTTGGTACGTTATGCACAATTTGTTGCAGGTGTTTTATGCGTCGCAATCGCATTTAATTTATTTATTTTACCGACGAAGATTGTGTATGGAATGAATGGTATCGGAGTTATTTGTAATTCTATATGGGGAGTGGATTCCTCTATCGTTATTTTATGTGGAAATATTCTTCTACTATTATTGAGTTGTCTTTTACTAGGAGTAGATAAGACGAAAAATTCTGTTTTGGGGTCATTGTGTGTTCCGATATTTATTAAATTAACAGCATTTTTACCTGCCTATATGAGTATTCCTATGGATGATCCACTTTTAATGACTTTGTTTGGAGCTGCCATGACAGGATTTGGGCTTGGACTTGTCTTCAAGTCAGGATTTACAACGGGAGGAACTGATATTTTAAATCAGATCGTTTCAAAATATGCTCATATGTCAATTGGAAGTTCTATGATTTTTACAGATGGATTGATTATTTTAGCGGGTATTTTTGCCTTTGGATGGATCCAATTAATGTATTCTGTGATTTCTCTTTATATTATTAGTATTATGACTGATAAAGTTATCTTAGGTATTTCAAATTCTAAGACATTCTATATTATTACAGAGCATGAAACAGCAGTGAAGAAGTTTATAATGCAACACTTAAGCCATGGAGTTACAGTGTTGGATGGAAGAGGTGGATTTACAGGTAATCATCAAAAAGTGATTATGTGCATTATTCCAACGAAAGAATATTTTATTGCAAAAGAGGGAATTCATAGCATTGATCCGAATGCTTTCTTCTTAGTAACAGATGCATACGAAGTATATGGAGGTGCTTAATATGAATGATAGAAATATCAGTAGAGTAAGTAGAACAGAAATGAATGCACAGCCGGAAGATATGACGAGAACACAGGCGATAAAAATGGAAGAAAAAAAGAGCGGAGAGTTAAAAGAGGCTCCTGCCGTGAAAAAGAAAATACACAGCCGTGATTTTATTCGCATGCGACATGTAAATAAAAAATACAAGACGGGGGTAACGGCAATACACGATTTAGATTTGAATATTAAAAAGGGTGAGTTTGTCTTTATTATTGGATCTACTGGTTGTGGAAAATCTACTTTAATTAAGATGTTATATCGTGAAGAAAAACCAACGAAAGGTCAAATCTTAGTTGGTGGATTAGATGTTGCAAAATTGCGTAATAGTAAAGTATATAAATTACGTAGAAAATTGGGAGTAGTATTCCAAGACTTTAAACTTTTAAATAAGACAGTATATGAAAATGTTGCTTTTGCACTTGAAGTCTTTGGCCTTCCAAAAGACGAGGTGCATTCTAAAGTACTAAAAGTACTAGAACTCGTCGGATTAAAACATAAAGCTAAGAATTATCCGACACAATTATCCGGTGGAGAACAACAACGTGTTGCGATAGCACGTGCGATTGTAAATGGTCCTAAATTGTTGATTTGTGATGAACCAACAGGAAACTTGGATGAAGTTACAAGTATGGAAATTATGGCTGTCTTAGAGGAAATTAGTAAGATGGGAACGACGATTATCATGGTAACACATGATACAGAAATTGTAGATAAAATGAAAAAACGCGTTATTCTGTTAGATAGTGGTAGAATTGTAAAAGATTATCCAGAAGGTACTTATCATCATGAAAATCTCTAAAAAGAGATCAAAAGAAGACGTGGGAAAATGAGACAATGGAAGTTATTTCCGTTGTGAGAAAAGAAAGGATTGAGAGTCATGAAGGTATTTAGAATTCTGGGAAGAAATATTAGAGATTCATTTAAGAGTGTATTTAGGAACTTTTCCTTATCGCTCGCATCAATCTCTTGTATTACAATTACATTAATTGTAGTTGCAATCTTTGTTATACTAACGTTTAACGTAAATAATTTTACTACACTTGTCGAAAAAGATGTGACAATCGTCGCATTTCTCGATGTGGATATTACACAAGAAAATATTAAAGTAGTCGAGAAGAAAATTGCTGACATCGATGAAGTCGATAACTATACATTTCAATCAAAACAAGAAATATCTGAAGAAATGATGGCATCGAGTGAAACATTTAAAAATATAATGAAAGAATGGACGGAGGACGATAATCCTCTTCAGGATACATTTTTAGTAAAAGTCAAGGATATTAACGATATCGCGGATGTTGCAAAAAGGATTAAGAAAATGGATGGTGTTTCTATCGTTAAATATGGAGAAGGCATGGTAGAACAACTAATTTCTATTTTCGAAGTTGTCAGAAAGATATGTATGGGAACCGTGATTGCGCTTGTCTTAGTGACAGCATTCTTAATTTCTAATACAATTAAGATTACAATTTTCTCAAGAAGAAGAGAGATCGAGATTATGAGACTTGTTGGAGCTAGTAATATCAACATTAAAATTCCATTTATATTTGAAGGGTTATTTTTAGGAATTATGGGATCTATATTGCCTATTATCGCAACTGTTTATGGATATAATTTATTGTATGACAATTTTGATGGACAGTTATTTTCACCATTTATTAAATTAGTTGAACCAGAGCCATTTGTACTGTTTGTATCTCTTGCACTTCTAGTGATCGGAATTTTAGTCGGTATGTTTGGTAGCTGGCGTGCTGTTAAGAAGCATTTAAAAATATAAGGTGATCATATGGAAAAAAGAAAGTTAGAATTAGAAGAAAATAATCCTTTGAAGGATTATTTAGATGAAATTATCGGAAGTTTAGAGAATCAAGAAGAAGTTGAATTTCCAACATATGATTTTCATTTAGAAGAAGAGAAAGAAGATGAATAATTCATCTTCTTTTTGTATAGGTATATTTTATATTACGATATCATATACTTCGAGTGGGTGAGAAAATGGAATACAAAATAGGGGATCATGTTACGAGAAAATCATATCAAAATGATACGGTATTTGTTATCATCGATATTGAAGATGACAACTATATTTTAAAAGGGTTAAATATTCGTTTGATAGCAGATAGTCCAAAGGAAGATTTGCAAAGTTACAACGAAGAAGAGGATATTGAACAGGAGAATCCCTTTCTAGAGAGAGTGAAAATTTGTAATACTTTAGATCGGGATGATTACTTTTATTTGACGGGTAAGATTTTGCACATCGATGCGGATGAAGATTATTTGAATCGATGTTTAGATTATTATAAGACCAATAATTTATGGGCGGTTGGAATTCACGAACAGGAATCACAGATTCCATATCGTATGAGAGAATTGTTGGAAGAGTATCGCCCGACGATCGTCGTTATTACAGGGCATGATGCTTATTATAAGAAAAAGGGAAACAAAGATGATATGAATGCTTATAAAAATAGCAGAAATTTTGTAAATGCAGTAAAAGAAGCCAGAAAGTACGAGAAAAGTCACGAAAAGTTAATCATCATTGCAGGTGCGTGTCAATCGGATTACGAAGAGTTAATTATGGCAGGCGCTAATTTTGCATCTAGTCCGAAACGAATCAATATTCACGCTTTGGATCCAGCAATTATTGCGTCTAAAATTAGTTTATCTGATGTTACTTCTGATATCGATTTAAAAGGTATTTTAGAAATGACGAAATATGGACCAAATGGAATTGGAGGAATTAAGACCAAAGGTACGATGTATGTCGGATATCCAAGATAGGAGGTTATATGACAATACATAAAATTAAAGAAGAACTAGGTGAACATATTGGAGATAAAGCTATGATTAAATATAGCTTAGGGAGAAATAAATATGAGAAATATGAAGTCGTTATCGAAAAATTATATAATAATATTTTTTTGGTACGAGTCGGGAGCGGGAAAGAAGTGCAGATGAAATCATTTTCTTATATTGATATTATTACGAAGACCATAAAAATAGATTACGATGCTTAATACTATATGGTAAGTAAAATATGACATAAGATAAAAGATCAGACATATGATGTAATATATAATATTTCATTGATATCGCATATTGCAATAATAAAAAAAGTGTTATATAATGAAGATGTATAGTAGTATACTGAAGGGAGAGATTTATTTGAAAATCACATCTGTTAATGTTCGCAAAGTCGAAAAAGAAGCTTCAAGAATGAAAGGAATAGCATCTGTTTTACTCGATGATTGTTTTGCAGTGCATGATATTCGTATTATCGAAGGAGATAACGGACTTTTTATCGCTATGCCTAGTCGTAAGACTGCTACTGGTGGATACCGTGATATCGCACACCCAATCAATCCAGAGAGCAGAAAAATGTTTGAGGATGCCATTTTAGAAGCTTTTAAAAACGAGGCGTAACATAAAAACTCTAGTATTAGAGTTTTTTCATGCTCCTTTCGGAAGAGAGATTTACTCTCTTTTTTTGTTCTATTTTTTAATCGCTCACATAAATTTATAATAAAAGGAGGAGAAAAATGGACAAGGATCACACGACAATTTCATCTTTGAATCACAATGTCACGATGAGTGATAGAAAAAATATTATGATCAGTGGTGTGAAGAAGATTGATAGTTTTGATAATGAAGAGTTTTTAATGGATACAAGTATGGGATATTTAGTAGTGAAAGGAGAAGAGCTAGAAATTATAAAATTGGATACTTATCAAGGAAATGTGTCTATCAAGGGAAGAGTAAATAGTCTGACGTATATGGATCATGGTAAACAGGGGAAAAAGGAGGAAGGAGTTTTTAGTAAACTCTTCCGATAATGAATTTACAAATGCAGGTAAGTTTAAGTATTTTCTCTTTCCTATATGGAATGTTTTTCGCACTTACGACTACTGTTGCTTTCCGATTATTGCATCACCCTAATTTATGGATTCGTTATTTATTTACGTTTGGTTTTGTCATGTTGCACATTTTAGTTTATTTTTTAATTTTGAGAAGATTTTTCTATGGCATACTACATCCTTATTCTATTTTACTTTTAACTTTAGGTGTATTTATGGAACATGCAATTTCCTCTCGTGTTGAAATTCGCATAAAAAAATGATATACTTAGTTGTATAGTAGGATGGTGATATATGGCACAAAAAAGAAAACGAAAAGTTGTAAAAGCAGCTAAGAGAAGACTTGTATTTTTTGGTACGATTTCGATTGCTGCGATTATTTATTTTTTCGTGACACTTGCTACATATACCATTCGTATTGCTGAATTAAGTCAGGAAAAAAAGGAACTTGCAGCACAAATGGTCACATTGAAAGACGATGAAGAAAATTTAAAATTAGAGATTCAAAAACTGCAAGATCCTGATTATATTGCACGTTTTGCTAGGGAAAACTATCTTTATTCTAAAGATGGTGAATATATTATTAAAATCGAAGATAAAAAGGAAAAGAAGAAAGAAAAAGATAACAGAATCGAGATCAAAGAAGAATATATTGCGATCGGTGGAATTGTACTTTTCTTATTACTAGTATTATGGTTAAAGCATAAGCAAAGATGAACCTGAGAATGGTTCTTTTTTTGCGCAAAAAAAAGAGAGTAGGTATCTACTCTCGAATGACAACAGTACGTTTGAATGTTTTCGTAAAGTCTCCATACGTCACCGTATAGGTGATTGTATAGGTATTGGCTGCTGTTGTATCAACTTTTGTTGCTGGAGCACCCGTCGCATCTACAATTGTTGTTTTGATAGTTGCATCATCGGTGACATCCACACCATCTTCAGTAACTTTTACAGAGTATTCTATGTAAGTTTCACCAACTGTTAGAGGAATTGTTTCACTACCTACGAGTTGTGCAGTAATCGTTGTTTTTAACCCGGATAAGTCTACTTTCGTTTCTGCTCCGGCACTTTCTAAAGAAGCATCGTTTACATAAGTTGCTTTTACTACATAGGTAGAAGCACTTTTAGCGCTGACTGTAAATGATATTTGTGTTTCGGCAGTTGATTGTATCAAACGAAGTGATCCATCTGTATTTTTTGCATAAACGTTATATTTAACTCCACCTAATGCAGCATTTTTAGGATCGACCTTATTCCATGAAAGAGTAACAGTCGTTCCTTTTAAAGAACTTGTAAGACCTGTAGGTGTATCTAATACAGTGTAATTTTCAGATACTTCTGTAGGCTCTGTTCCTTTTTTGAATAGTTCTGTACGTCTCATGTTAGCTGGTGTATTTGGTCCTGCTAATTTTGCTGGATTTGATCCCATTTCAACTTCTACAGCAACAACACCACTTGGCATCTGGAATTCTGCATTTGAAGTGAAGAATCCTCTTGCGACAGCTTGGAACAATCTACGATGTCCGCCAGTATTAACTGTACTTACATGATTTGGATCAATTTTGTCATATCCATACCAAACAGAAATTGCGTATTGAGTATTGTATCCAGTTACCCATAAGTCGTTAACAGCATTATTTGGGAATCCATAACGTTGGATTACTTCTTTCGTAAAGTTAGAAGTACCAGTCTTCGCTGCAAATTTTACACCATTTACCATGTTAGATCCAACTCCAAAGTCTGAAGCGTCGTATAGAACACTAGTAATCATGTATGCTGTTTCTGGACTCATGACCTTTTTCTTTTCTACTTTATGTTCATAAGTTTCACCAGAATTACGATATACGATTTTTGTAAATGTATAAGGTTTAATATAGTAACCACCATTTGCGAATGCTGCATATGCTGCAGACATTGTAAGTGGGCTTTCTCCGTTGTATCCACCTAATGCGTGAGCTTCGTGGATGAGTCCATTGTCGGAAACTTCAGGAGAGAGTCCGAGAGACTCAGCAAATGCTTTGATTTGAGAATTTTTATTTTGCTGGAATGCTTTTAATGCTGGGATATTACGTGATTGAGCGAGTGCATCACGTAGAGTCATAAATCCTTGGAATTTACGGTCCCAGTTTTCAATTGGAGTACCGTCTGTATATGTATGTGGTTCGTCGACAAAAGGCGTATAGGTAGACCAATTCTGATATTCGATACCTGGACCATAGTCGTAGATTGGTTTTGCCGTTGATCCGATCTGTCTATCTATCATCGTTGCGCGGTTATAATCACGTACTCCTGAACGATTTCGACCAGCACCAATTGCAGCAACCGCACCTGTTTTTACATCGATGACTGAGATTCCTGCATTTACGGAATCGTTTTCCCATTTAAACGTTTCTCCTGACATAATGTCATCTACGTGTTTTTGCTGTTCTCTATTCATCGTTGTATAGATCTGCATAGATACGTTATATGGATTTTGTCCTGTGACATCGATTACATCTTCGATGACAGTATCAACAAAGGCTTGATAAGTATCTACTTGACCTGTCGTTTCTGTGTTTTTCAATAATTTATCTACCGATAGTGCTTCTGCAGCTTTTCGTTCTTTCGATGTGATATATCCATGGCGTTCCATGAGATATAGAACGGTATTACGACGCTTTTCTGCAGCTTCTGGATGTAGATATGGGTCGTATGAATTTGGTGCCTGGAATAATCCTGCGATCAAGGCAGCCTCTGCTAAGTTGATATCTTTAGCACTTTTTCCAAAGTAAGTTAAACATGCTTGTTCTACACCGTAAGCACCACTACCTAAATAAGGTGCATTGACATAGAACTCCATGATTTCTTTCTTACTGTAGTTTTGTTCGACTTGGAAGATCGACATATAAATGTCTGTAAATTTTCTCGTAATACTACGTTGAGTAGAAGTAAAGTGATTCTTTACAATTTGCATTGTCAACGTAGATGCTCCACCGGCGTTTTTTCCTAATACTGTACCAATTCCAGCTTTTAAGAAACGAGGTAAATCGAATCCATTGTGTTGGAAGAAACGAGAATCTTCTGTTGCAATAATGGCATTGACCAATACTTCTGGAAGTTCATCATAGGTAATTTTTTCACGATTTTCACTCCCTAGTTTTGCAACGACATTTCCCTCTACATCATATACGATAGATGCTTCTTGGTGATATAGTTTTTCTGGGTCAAACTGAGGTGCATTGATGACGATGTATGCCATGAATGCTGCAACAGCGAGGAAACATATAATAAAGAAGATCAGAATTGCAAGTAAGATCTTTTTTCCTCTTCTTTTTTTCTTTCGTGACGAGTCACTATGCCTCACAGCTTTTGCCGAATGTCGTGGTTTTGGCTTTGCCTTTTGCTTTTTTAAAAACGACGGAACTAAGATGATTACATCGATAATTCCTAATACTAAGAATGCTTTTAAAAAGCCGATTGCCAAAGTTCCAACGATGAGTGCAATGATGCTGACTAAAATGACAGCACATTCAAATTGATTGTTTCGAATAAATCGTTTTACTTTCTTCATAATGCTTCTCCTTTAAAATAAATTTCATCTAATACTGATAAATAATCTAATCGAGGAGTATATTTCTCTTTGATTAGAAAGCCCTCTTTTTCGAAAAAAGAGACAGGGATTGACTTCCTATTTGTGTTTGTTAGGAATGCTTGAAGTTTACTACCATCTAGAAGATATGTCAAATTCAAGGTTGAAAATCGTACGATGAGAAATCCAATTCCTCCATGTCTACGGATATCCTCTAAATGTTTAATTTGATGTGAATGAATATTCGATAGTGGAAATCGTGTCTTATATCTCGTTTCTTTTGCTTCGAAATCAATATATCGTCCCTTATAAATGCCATTATAGTCTGTAGTTGACGGAGTTTTATAATAGGCTTCGCGAATCACTGCGTCAATTCGCGAGTGATAATCTACTCTAGAGACAGTAATTGGCGTCGGTTTTTTATAGATAATCGCGATATCATTGTTTCGATAGTAAAGATTTGTTTCATTGATGTCTGCTTCCAGACTCATTCCTCTGTTGCTGTACGATACTTCGTGTTTCGTCTGCTTTTTAATTCCACCAGGATAATTCATATACTTCACCATTTTAATTATACTATAAAACAGTGAGAAAAGAAATGATTTTTCATGGAAATTTTCATTTGACAATCGAAAGATGAAAGAATATATGTCAAGCTTTTTTGACAGGAAAAGAGAGAACATGATATAATTTATGAGTCAAAGAGAAAATACGGGTGAGATTATGAAGATAACGAGTGTAGAGTTAAAAGTGAGTGCTGTCAGACGTAGTCAGTATCCTACGGATAATAAACCAGAATTTTTAATGGTTGGGAGAAGTAATGTAGGAAAGAGTAGTTTTATCAACACTTTAATCCATCGTAAAAATTATGCACGTACGTCTTCCAATCCTGGAAAGACACAGACGATCAATTTTTATCTAGTAAATGATGCTTTTTATCTAGTGGATGCTCCGGGGTATGGGTTTGCTAATTTAAGTAAGAAGCACCGTAAAAAATTTGGATTGATGATGGAAGATTACATGACGAATCGTAAAAATCTAAAACAAGTGTTTATGTTGATCGATTTTAGACATAAACCTACGAGTGATGATATTTTAATGTACGATTTTTTGAAACATTATGAAATACCTGTTACGATCGTCGCAACGAAGATTGATAAAGTAGGAATTACATCTCATCAAAAACAGAGAAATTTAATCTTAGATGCATTAGAGCTAGTTGTTGGCAATGATTTTGTCATGTTTTCTAATGTAACGAAAGCCGGAAAAGATGAGATTCATCAAAAGATAGAAAATAACATCTAGATCGATCGCAAAACTTACCAAAAGACATAGGATATGTTAGGTGGTAATGTGAAGATCGTTATGTTGGATGAAAATAGCTTTTTCATTTATTTAAATCGAGATTATATCTCAGAGATAAACTTTGAAGAAAAATACGAGTTAGAAGCTTATTTTAAAGTGCTATTTTCTAAATTGAAAACATATTATGATATCGAAATGTGTGGATATTATCATATTAAATGCTATATCGACTCTTACTACGGAATAATTTTATACGTACAAAAGGAAGATGTAGAATATTTTGATTACTTGGATAATCAAGTGGATATGAGAATGATACTAGAGGAGGAACAGTGTTTTTTATATCGAATATTTGATTATTTTGATTTTCCTGCATCCTTTAAAAAGAAAGGTGATATCTATCAATATAAAAAAGGACTTTACTATAAATTAAATGAAAAACTTGACTCAATCTCATTTGGAAAGTTGTTAGAATATTCTGAGATCGTATTTGAAAATACGTTACCAATATTGAAGTATGGAAAGAAAGTGTCGTAACTTTCTTTTTTGCAAATAAAATGTCAAATATTTGAAAAAGCATTTAAAGTCGATAGAAATATGGTATGATATTAAGAGAAAGTAGGGGAGATTATGGGAACTGATGTTTTACAATCTAACGTAGAAAAAGCGATGATGCCATTTAGTGGAATTATTGATGTGATCGTAAAATTTGCGCCTATCTTTATCGTTTTATCGCTGATTGTCATAATTTCTCTTTTTCGCATTTTTCAAAAAGCAGGTAAGCCTGGATGGGCGGCTTTTGTGCCGATCTATAATTTGATCGTTTTTGCTAAGATTTGCGATATGAACATGATGACTTTATTGTGGATTTTCGTACCACTTTTAGGTCAAATCATTTTATGGGTTTTATTAGTGATGAACTTATCTCGTGTTTTTGGGAAGAGCAAAGATTTTGGTACTGCTATGATTTTTGTACCGTTTATTTGTTTCCCAATGCTTGCATTCCAAGATGCAAAATATAAAAATCAGGATGCTCCGATGAAAAAAGTTGTTTCACAAGGAATGGCCGTACGTGGAATGAATCAAGTGGATGGAATGCAATTGAAAAGTCAAGATGAATTCCAAGAAGTTACAATGGATACAGGAATGTCACGACCAATCGCACCAGTACATGTTGCAGATCAAAGTACGGATGTTACAACTTCTAATCCACAACGAGATCTATTAAATGCAATGCCACAGATGAATGTCAATGTTACACAAATGGCAGCACAACAAAATTCTATTGGAGGGCAGAGTTATACGCAGCCGGTTGTTTCGATGGGACAACCGAATGTGACACCACAGGACAATTTCACTTCTACACCAGTCGCAGAACAATCAGTACAGCCAGTTACACCAATTGTTCCTTTGAATGAATCTCCTTCGGATACAGCAATGGTAGAAGAAGAACCACCGGCAATGAATCCACAATTAGCTATTTTACAAGGGAATATAGTGGATACTCCAACGTATACAGAACCTCCTATGCCTGTTTATGAAACACCCGTGCAACCGGAGATAAATCCAGTTCCACTTGCACAATCAGATGTCGAGAGAATGCAAGAGCAACCATCGATGATGGGAATTTTCGATAATCCATTAGAAATGCATGCAACGATGAATCCAACGCCGAATGTCGAACCGACGCCAAATATCGTGCAAACTCCACAACCTGTAGTAAATCAGTCAGTCGAGCAACAGTCTACAGTGCAATTGGATTTGAATGGAAGGGTGATGCAGCCATCAGAAAGAGAACTTGCAAACAAGCAAGCAGAAATTACACCTGGGTTTAAACGTTGTCCTCACTGTGGAGCGAAAGTTGCAGAGCATTTGGAAACATGTTTCTTATGTGGAAATCGTTTTTAAAGAAAAGTTTTCTTTTCTTTTTTTTGTTGGAGAAAGATCCTTTTTGTGTTATAATGATTAGGAATTTGAGGTGATAAGATGAAAAAACCTGTCGTAGCTCTTGTGGGAAGACCAAATGTAGGAAAATCTACGATATTTAATCGTCTCGTTGGAAAGAAGATTTCTATTATAGAAGATACACCTGGGGTAACGAGAGATCGTATCTATGGTACTGTTAAGTTTAACGACTATAGTTTTCATTTGATCGATACTGGTGGAATTGATTTATCAGAGGATCTTTTTAACGAAGAAATTAAAATGCAGGCAGAACTTGCCATCGACGAAGCCGATATTGTATTATTTGTTGTCGATGGAAAAGAAGGGCTTACTTCGAACGATTACGTCGTACGTGACATGCTTGTGAAGGCACATAAAAATGTCATCGTCGTGATCAATAAAACCGATAGCAAAGAATATAAGAATCATATGTATGATTTCTACGAATTAGGATTTGATCATTACGAAGAAGTTTCGGGAGAACAAAATATTGGAATTCACGATCTACTTACGATGATTACTACTGATTTTCCGATGAATTTAGAGGACGAATATGATGAGCATATGATACGTTTTTCAGTGATTGGAAGACCGAATGTCGGAAAAAGCAGCTTAGTTAATGCAATCGTCAATGAAGAACGTGCAATTGTAAGTAATGAAGCTGGAACGACAAGGGATGCAGTCGACACAGTTTTTACCTATCATGGAAATGATTATGTTGTAATTGATACGGCTGGAATGAGAAAAAAAGGACGGATTTACGAACGCGTAGAAAAATATAGTTTATTACGCTCATTACGTGCAATCGATCGCTCTGATGTTTGTTTAATTGTAATCAATGCAGAAGAAGGAATTATCGAACACGATAAACATATCGCTGGATATGCAATCGACGCTGGTAAGGCTGTCATCATCGTCGTAAATAAATGGGATGTAGTAGAAGATAAAGATCGCGCGATGAAACGTTGGACAGAAGACATTCGAAATCAATTTCAATTTATGGATTATGCACCAATTGTCTTTTTATCTGCTCGTACGAAAAAGAGAATTCATACATTGATGCCAGAAATTTTAAGAGTGTATGAAAATAGTAAAAGAGAGATTAAAACAAGTTTATTGAACGATGTGATCATGGATGCATATGCTCTTAATCTCCCACCTTCTTACAAAGGAAAGAGATTAAAAATTTACTTTTCAAATCAAGTGAGCACGCAACCACCAACATTTAATATTCAAGTAAATAGTAAGGGATTAATTCATTTTTCTTACGAGAGATATTTGGAAAATAAAATACGTGAATCATTCGATTTTGAAGGAACTCCAATCGTATTACAATTTAAAAATAAAGGAGAACAATAAAACGTACTTTACGTACGTTTTTTATGTACCAATGAAGTAGGAAATCATATACTAACTTAGGAGGTACTATGAATATGAATTTTTCGGATAGTTTTTTTAATAAGATAGAAAAAAAGACGAACGTTGGAAAGGAAACGATTTTGGATTTAGCGAAAAAATTACAACAAAATGATTTAAAACATGAGGGGACACTTCGCGAAGTGATTCAAGAACTTGGGAAAATGACAGGTAAGAGTGTGTCAAAAGAAAAAGAAGATAAAATTGTAGAAGCGGTTGTGAATGATAAAGTTCCTAACGATCTGAATAAATTTTTATAATGTAAAGTCAATATAAAAATATTGTCAAAGAATTGTGATGTTTGGTACAATGAAAATAGGGTTGGTGAGTTTTATGCAGGACGAAAATAGACAACAGATCAATCAGTTGAAGCAAAATCTTGTACCACTTTCGACAGGATTATTAAAGAGTTTTTCCGATCAAGAAATTGAGCTGTTGACAAAGAAACTAGAGCAAATGATAAAGCGAGAATATCCCAAAAAAGAGACGGATGCTACACTAATGCAAGATCGAATGAAACATAATTTTCGTTTTTGTGTAACTCGTGTAGGTGGTGGGATGCGTCGTGAAATTGATCAAATGGAGGAAGATCAAACAATAGAGGAAGAATATCAAACTTTGCGAGATATTTTTGATCGATACTTTCATACATCTACGACGAGTTGTTATGAAGATTTTATCGGGCGTAGTTTAGAAGATATTTTAGATGATTTTAAGAGACTAAATCATCAACAAATTCCATTTGATTTAAAATACACGACGTTGAAAAAGAAAATGAGAAAAAAGATGAATCAATCTTTAGATCCATTTGTAAAAACGACAAGAGATACAGTCTCAAAACAATTTTTCCACAAGATTTCTATCGGGAAAAAATATATTAGAAAACAAAGGGGTTAAGCCTCTTTTTATTGTTTATTTATTTAGATTATGGTATATTATATGAGTATTGCACTGGAGGTGATATGGTGGAAAAGAAAAAAGGTGATTGGAAGTCATTTTATCTGATTTTCCATTATTTGAGCCATAAAAAATGGAGTTTAGTACTTTATTTGATCTGTGTTACTGTAAGGATGATTCCGGACGCAGTTGCACCTTTTGTATGGGGATTGTTACTTGAAATTTTAATACGAAAAAATTTTGATTTATTTTTTATTGGATTGATTGGGTATGAAACGATGTATTTATTTTCAAATGCAATTCTTCCAAATATCGAAATGAAGTTGTACAGTACTTTAGAAGTTGAATTTATGAAAAAAGCAACAAAAGACCTCTATAGGAAAATAGATCAGTTACCTGCGATTGCTTTTGAAAAGATGGGAGTTGGAGAATTTGTAAATCGATTGGTTCAAGATCCTAGTCAAGTATTACAACTTCTTAGAAAACTTATTATGTTATTTTTACGGAGCATTATTGCGATTGTAGTCATTGTTGTGTCTTTCTCGATGTCGTTCATTTTAGGAATTGAGATATTAGTTTTTGCAGGAATTACAGCATTGCTTTCTTATAAGATTTTTCCAAAAATCAAAAATCTTCAAAAAGACGTTAAGAAAGAATCAGATCAAATTGTAAAAAAAGCAACAGAAAATTTATCTGGAATTCGTGAAATTAGAGCATTGGGTGTTGTAAAATCAATTGAGAATAAATTGTTTGAACATGTTGATACAATGTATGTACATTTAAAAAAAAGTTCGGATTATGAAGCAAATTACTATGGATTAAGTAATGCGTTTTTCTTTATTTTAGAATTTGTTATTTTTGCTACATGTGGTTATTACTTTGTTCAGGGAAAAATTGCCTATAGTATATTTATTATGATGGAAACTTATATTTGGCGTATTAGTTATGTCATGGAAAGTTTAAGTGATTTTGGTGTTAATTTTAATAAAGTAGTCGTGTCTTTAGCGCGGATGAATGAGATATTAACAAATAAACTTTATCCAGATATGAAGTATGGAAAGAAAGTGATTGATCATCCAATTGGAAATATTACTTTTGATTCTGTGGAGTTTCAATATAGTAAAGAGGAGGAAAAGACTTTACGCGGCTTAAATATGGAAATTACACCACATAAAAAAATAGCAATTGTAGGGCGTAGTGGAAATGGGAAAAGTACAATATTTAATTTGTTATTACGTTATTTTGATGCGACGAAAGGTACAATTTTAATTGATGATACTCCGATAGAAGAACTATCAGAATTATCTTTACGTAAGAATATTTCAATTATTAGACAATCACCATTTTTATTTAATATGAGCATTCTCGATAATTTAAAGCTAGTAAATGAAAATGTCACTTTAGAAACTGTGAGACAAGTATGTAAAAAAGCATATATCGATGATTATATTATGAGTCTTCCGAAACAATATGATACTATTATTGGTGAGGGTGGAATCAATTTAAGTGGTGGTCAAAAGCAGCGAATTGCGATTGCAAGAACGCTGTTGCAAAATACGAAGATTATTTTATTTGATGAAGCGACAAGTGCTTTAGATAATGAGTCTCAGGAGTATATTAAAAGAACGATCGATGGTTTAGTACAAGATCACACGATTGTAATTGTTGCACATCGATTATCTACAATTATAGATGCTGATCTTATTTTTGTAATTCATGAAGGAAGAGTGGAAGCGAAAGGCACACATAAAGAGTTATTAGAAACATGCGAAAGATATCAAAGTTTATATCAAATGGAGAGTATGTAAAAGCAGAAGGTAATTACTTCTGCTTTTCATTTTCTTCAATATAGATTCTAGGAACTCTTTTTCCAATTGTACAAATGACTTCATATGGTATTGTTTTTAAATGTTCCGCTACTTGTCTAATATGATAATTATCTTTTAAAATATCAACGGTATCATATAATTTAACTTTTCGATCGACTTTGACCATCAACATATCCATGCAGATATTTCCGACAATCGGGTAGGGAATTCCATTAATATATACCATTCGTCCTTTGTTGGCACGTATGACTCCATCAGCATATCCGATCGCAACAACGGCGATTTTCTCTTCACCCTTTGCTTTATATGTGGCATCATATCCAACGGTTTCACCTTTTTTTAAATTTTTCAGTGATATCACGCGACTATGTAGAGAGAAGGTTGATTTCAATTGTAAAAAGCTGTTTTCTGAAAAACCATACATGATAAGCCCAAGTCGGCAACCATTTGTATGTGGTATATGTGGGTAACGAGTCAATGTTTCGCTTTGTGCGATATGTACGATTGGAATCTTAGATAGATCGATCTCTTTTGTGATGCTTTGGAAAGTTTCTAATTGTTTTTTTGTCGTCTTTCCGTCACTTGCTTTATATATATGGGTATAGATTCCTTCTAGATGCAGTCCTCGTTCTTTTATTTTTTGCCAGATATGATTCATTTCTTCTCTTGTTTTAATCCCTAAACGATTCATTCCAGTGTCAATTTTTAAATGCATTGAAATCCCTTCAAGATTTGTAGGTAAGATTGTTTCAAAGTATTCTAGGGATGGAATGGTAATGGTAATTTTTTCTCTACGGCAAATAGATAGATAATTAGGGTGAATTACACCGAGGCATAAAATAGGGATATCTTTTATTTCTTCACGTATTGTTAATGCTTCTTCTAATGAAGATACAGCAAGATAATTACATCCTCCCGCAATAATGCTTTTAATGACCCTGATATCATAATGACTATAAGAGTCTGCCTTTACTACGCCGAAGTAGTAATCATAGTCATTATATTTTTTGACTAATTTTTCTACATTTTCTCGGATATTAGATAGATTTACTTTGACATAGGTTCCTCTATAGTTTTCCATAACATTCCTCCATTCTAATTCTATTGTACTCTGTTTTTAATATAAAAAGAAGTAAAAAGACACTATCTTTACAATAATGTCTTTTTGTTTGAATGTTATTTTTTCTTTTTAATTGGTGCTCTTTCGGAAACAATTTTCGGTGCTTTTCCATCTAGCATGATTTGTAATGGATCTTCTTCATTTAAGAACCAGCGAGCATGTTCAAGTAACTGAGTAAATGTTGGAGTATAAACTGTACCTTGTTCTGATGCATCTAATTCTGCTAGCATTTTTTGAATGTTAGTTTTCATTCGTCGAGACACTGGATTCTTTTGATTGTGATTGTGTCTTGTCTCTAGAAGGTAAAATTCTCTATATCCATCGAAGTCTGGCTCAAATGATACAAGATAATTCATTCCGAAATATTTATCTAATAAGAACCATTCTGTTCGAGATAAATAACCTATATTTGTTTCATAACCTTCTATTTTTGTCGTTAATAGCTCACTGAGTATTTCTGGATGTTTTTCTAGTTGTTGATGTCTGTTGAGTAAATCAATAAAATTTATATTCTCTAAAAATAATGTATATCGATTATAATAATTTATCAATCTTGGGGTTAAATCTTCTTTTGTTAACTGATATTGTTCCAGCGTAGAGAAAAAATGTCCTATTTGACTCATTAAATTTTTCTTCATCATAGTATAAGTGTAGTTTTTTGCATTTCCAAGGGGATTCAATGCTTTGATTTGAGTTAGATCTTCACATTGTAATTCTGTAACATTGAATATTCCATTAAGCAAAAAATCTTTTTCGGAGATCGTTCCCGTAGTATTTGTTTCTGAGATATGGTATGGAATTGATTCCCATGTAATGCGATGTTCTTCGACTTTTGTGTTTTCTTGTTCTAAACGTTGTAAGAAGGCTTCTTGTTGATTGATTCGACGATTTAGGGCTTTGAGTGTTAGATTAGGATCGTTTAGTTCCCATAATCTAATTTGGAGCATACTCCAAACTTTTTTGTCTTCTTTCTTTTTGATAAGTGCTTTTGCTTTCTTTTTAAGTTCATTTATTTTTTCTTCGTTTTTGATATACCATTTCCATTCACTTACGATTTTTTTTAGATTGGTAGACATATCTTTTGTATTTTGGGTTAATAGTTGTTTCGCATTTTTTAATAAGATGTGGTTTAAGTTTCGCATCGCAGCAGCTGAATATTCTTGATAAAAAAGTAATTCTCCGTCATTGTTACGACCGGCAATATATTTGATATATGAATTAGGATCGACAAATGTTTGAACATTACAAATAAGAGATTCTCTCGTAATTCCTTGTTTCTTTCTTTCTTTTATCGTTTTTTCTTCTTCATAGTTTTGATATGCTAAGAAAAGTACGTCAGGATCAAAGCTGTAATCTTTTGCAGCTTGAGCAATTCCTTTTTCTTTACAGTCCTCCATTAACTCTTGAAATGAGTTTTTTGGTAAGGATAAGATACGATTCATCTCCCTTGCAAACATATTTTTCTTTTCATTTTTTTTCATTATTCCCGTTGATGGTAATGACATAATTTCACCTCTCAGGTGGCTATATTAACACAATATATAGAAAAAAGCAATCGTTATAAAACGATTGCAAATAAATTACCGCTCCCTTTATTTACCAATTTAGATAAAGTTTGTTGAAGTTTGTATCTTGCATTTTCTGGAAGCAGTGATAATTTTGCTTGGATTCCTTCTTGAACGATGACGTCTAAGCTGCGTCCAAATATTTCACTTTTCCATATAGCGCTCGCATCTTTGTCGCTATCTTTCATTAAATGATTGATCAGTTCTTTACTTTGAAGTTCCGATCCAATAATTGGTTCGAAGGTAGATTCTACATCTACTCTGATCATGTGAATAGATGGGGCAACTGCTTTTAATTTAACACCATATCTACTTCCTTGTTTTAGAATTTCAGGTGTATCGAGTTTCATATCGGCAAGTGTTGGGGTAGCAACTCCATATCCCGTCTGTTTGACCATTTTGAGCGCACCTTTGATTTGATCGTATTCTTGTTTTGCCTCGGTATAATCTTGAAATAATGTGAGTAGAGCGGCTTTGCTTGTGATGTCGACACCGATGATATCTTTTAATATTTGATTGTAAAGGTCACCTGGTGCATTTAAAGATACAGTGACGACGCCTGTAGAAGTATCAACGTTGGAAAGATATGCTTTGCTAATATACTCGCAATCTTGGAAATGAGATGTAATGTGTTCAATATCACGCAATTTATCGATTTCGATTACACTCTCTCTAATTTTATCTACATATATTTTCTTTAACCAGTGATTTGCAGATAGGCATGCGATCCATTCTGGCATATCAACATTAACTTCCAAAACAGGAAACTCGTATAGTGCTTCTCTTAAAATGTTATAAATATCCCTTTCGGTCATGTTTTCTACACTAATTGGTAAAACAGGAACATCGTATTCTTCTTGCATTTTTTCGGCGAGACGTTCAGTTTCAGGTAACATCGGATGTGTCGAATTTAAAAGAACGATGAATGGTTTTCCAATTTCCTTTAGTTCAGTGACGACTCTGTTTTCTGCTTCGACGTAATCGACGCGATTGAGTTCTCCGATCGATCCATCTGTAGTTACGACGATTCCAATCGTAGAGTGATCCTTTATCACTTTTTCTGTTCCGACCTCAGCTGCTTCGATAAACGGAATCTCTTCGTCATACCATGGAGTTTTGACCATGCGAGGTCCATTTTCGTCTTCATAGCCTTTCGCATTAGGAATAACATACCCAACACAGTCAACGAGTCGTACATTCGCACTAAAATCGTCGATTTGAATTTTAGCAGCATTGCTAGGAACGAATTTAGGCTCGGTTGTCATAATTGTCTT